>Ga0325410_1006383_pt1 | contig 12937 bp, 10 predicted proteins | sample PopdelMetagenome_16_FD_206182 | JGI IMG/M metagenome (GOLD analysis project Ga0325410, IMG submission 206182) | Populus deltoides microbial communities from Bellville, Georgia, United States - Xylem-PdIQD-R3 | ecosystem: Host-associated > Plants > Phyllosphere > Stem > Wood/Secondary xylem... | reverse complement strand
TCTAATTAATTAATAATTCTTGGAATTCATGTGAAACCAATTCTTTTTTTTGTATAGTTTGAATTTAATCATTTCGGATCTTAATTAATTAATGTGTTGAATTCTACATCTCGGATTAAATGATTTTTTTTTTTTATAGAAGCAAAGCATTTGGACGGATGAAAACACAACTACACTAACAAATATAAAATCCGAATGTTTGTAGATAGGAAATCTAAAATTAATATTAATGCATGTTCTTGAATTGAGTCAACCATACCTTATTTTCCATAATTTATCAAAACAAATAAATAATTTTCTGTAATATAAAAATTACCAATGATGATCATATTTTGTTTAATAATAATCTGTTTCAAAAATTCACTTATTTTCTCATCAATCTCACCATCCTATCTACTAATTCATTTTTCCTTTTCTATTTTTTTAAACAAAAAATCAAAATTGATTTGAAAAACACGGAATGAAAATAAATTTTTTATGAAAAACACGGAATCAAAATTCTTTTCCGAATATATATGAAATTTTTTAACCAAATTGGGTTTGGATAAAACAAAAAAAATTTGGTTTCAAATTTGTTATAGATGTTGTTCTATCCAACCTGACGGAAAATATATAAATAATTTTAAAATTTAAAAACAATTATATGTATATCAACTGATTATATACTAAATTGTTGTAAATTATATCATTTGAGTTGAGGATTAAAAATTCATACCCTATCAAGTTTGGGTTAAGCTTGGATAATTATTTTAGATTCGAGTTTGAGTATAGATATTTATTGTTATATCCACTATTATTGTCGAAATGAAAAGAAATTTAAAAAATAGGAGTTAAATATACAGTTTATGAAATCACGAGGACTGTTTAATTATTTTTATTAGATTACAGTGACTAAGTTATAATTAACCCCCCCTCCCACCCTTAAATTTGATTCTGCTTCCACGAGGGGGTAAAAGAAAACAAGAAGACAGACTGGGAAAAGCATAAAAAAGGCAACCACAAAAAAAACCCCAGTCTTGTTCTTAGCTCCCAGCTCTCTCTCTCACGTACGCACACTCTCTCTCTATCTCTCTCTCTCTCTCTCTCTCTCTCTCTCACTCAGCCTCTATCGAATCAGCCAAAAAAAAGTACGCGCAGAAAATAAGAAGCTAAAACGACATTTCCTTCCCTGTAGTTTCTCTTTATAGACTCACCATCACCGTTAAACACCATAAAGACTTTGTATCTCTTTGACTGCTACCAGACGCTCTCAGGATTGCCAAGTTTCAGAATTTTTGTTAAGGGCTTTGATGTGATAATGGAGACGATGACAATGAAGAAGTACAACAGGCAAGTAAGTCCAGAGAGAGCAAAAGTGTGGACAGAGAGGTCACCAAAGTATCAACAACAGAATCGTAAAGTCCCTGTTGTTTATTATCTCTGTAGAAATCGTCAGCTTGAGCACCCTCATTTCATTGAAGTCCCTCTTGCTTCACCTGATGGTCTCTACCTTAGAGGTATTTTTAGTGAGTTTTTTGAACTGGGTTTGTTTGTTTTTTGTTTTGTTTTTGATTTTGAGATTGAATGTAATGTGATGTAATGTTGCAGATGTAATTGAGAGGCTTAATGTATTGAGAGGCAGAGGGATGGCTTCTTTGTATTCCTGGTCTTCTAAGAGGTCAAAGTTACTGTCTTTCTTCTGTTTTTAGTATTATGGACTGTTTGATTTGAAAATCATGAAAGAATTGAAATCTTTAATTTCTTTTGTTGAAAAAATTGTGGGTTGCTTTTAGTTTTTTCTGTTCTCTAAATTTAGTAGAATAAGCGTTTTGGTTAGTTTATAGCTGGGTTTACCTTGCACTTCCTTGTGCTTATTTGTTTGTTTGTTTTTGTTTCTGTTGTTGACTGCAGAAGCTACAAGAATGGATTTGTATGGCATGACCTGTGTGAGGATGATTTAATTCTTCCTGCTCATGGAAGTGAATATGTTCTCAAAGGTTCTGAACTCTTTGAAGAATCTAATTCAGGTGGGTTATTTAAATCAATTTAAGTGATGGGTTAGTTGTTTTTTTATAACATGAAGGATAGGTTAAAGGGCTGAGAGCTTGAATTAATCTCCACAGATCGCTTCGCTCCTGCTGGAACCATAAAAATGCAAAATCTGAAACTATTGCCAGAACCCGCATCTTCTAGAAGTCAAGATGATTCCTCATCGTCTGCAAGTTTGAATGGAAAGGAAACAAAGCATTCTCAGGAAGATGAAGTATCCCCTCCACAGCAACGTCCTGGCTCCTCGGGCGTGTCTCCAGAGTCTACAGTTGGAAAGAATTCTTCATGGAATGGCTCTCTTAGCTTGACAGAATACAAGGTTTACAAGAGTGATGGATTCGCAAATGCTTCAACACAGACTGAGGAAAATGTTAGCAGACCTAAATCCCGAGAAACTTGCTCAAGGGGTGTTTCGACTGATGATGGTTCTCTGGAACAGGAATGCAATGAGAATGATCAAAATCGACTTCCACACGTGAAGGAAAATTCTGAGATATGTGAGAATTCAGTTTCGCCTCCCCCATCTTCCTCTAGTGCATCATCATCGGGCGGGAAGACTGAAACTTTGGAGTCTCTTATTAGAGCTGATGTTAATAAAATCAACAGTTTTAGAATCCTTGAAGAGGAAGATATTCGAATGCCAAACAATGCAAGGCTCAAGGCCACTAATATGTTGATGCAATTGATATCCTGTGGGTCAATTTCAGTGAAAGATCACAGTTTTGGACTAGTTCCAACCTACAGGCCGAGGTTTTCTCATTCAAAACTTCCTTCTCCATTGTTCTCTACTTCTATGATGTTAGGAGAGCTTGATTGCTTGTCAGAGAATCCGAGGATGATGGGCCTCAGATTGGAAGAAAAAGAGTATTTCAGTGGGAGCTTGATTGAGACAAAAATGCTCAAGGAAGGAGATGGACATCCTAGTCTGAAGCGTTCTTCTTCCTTCAATGCAGACAGGTTAACCTTTTTTCAACTCTTTAGTTTTAAATTCTATGCATATCATTTAAATCTTCTGGCTTTTTTGCCCTCCCTCGGGGATCTCTTGCTTCTGGTTGGTTGTTGTGTTACCTAAGGAGTTAATACACGACATTCTTACATATTTTGCAATAGGAGTATGCACAAACTAAGGGTTGGCTTGTTGAATGATGACTTTAATTGGGGTCATATTAGCTTCAACCATTAGGCTTGTTAACCAGCTTGTGGACAGGTGTTCAGAAAGATTGACACACTTCAGAACCTAAGTTGACTACCCTCTTGACTAATTATTCGAAAGTTCTGTTAGGCTAATTAACACAACTGGTTAAGGTTTTGATGCGGAATTGACCCTTAAATTATTAATTCGAGGTTTGAAGAAAAATTTGCAACTTGACCTAACAAGAAACTTACCTTGAAGAATCAAAGTTATTTGCAATTGATTATCTCCACCCTACATTTATAATGAGACGCGAACGAGAAATATAAATCATAACGAAGTTGATTAATTCTTCAAAGAGCTTGCAAGTTGAATCAAGAACTTAAGATGGGAATCACTCAACCACACAAGAGAAAAAGACACACAATATGCGGCAATCTTAGATAAAATTTCATCAACTGTATAAAAATCCTTACATAAGAGTATTTATATGTAAACCCTAAAACTAATGGGTCAAATATGCACTCAATTTAAATAAAACTCAAATTAATTAAAATAAGGTTTAAAATAATAAAATAAATAAAACAATAGTCTAAGATTATTTTTCATCATTTGCCACAAATGATAGTGAAAAATATCTAAGAGAAATAATTGTTGAAGAATCCTTGCTGAACAAAATTCTGATGCCTTGTAAAATAAGAATTAATTTCTGACCAATTAATTCTTCTTGTTTGATGTTGAATCATTGTAAAATAAGTAACCCTAAGGCTGCCACATAAATTCCCAATAGCATTAAGGACTCCTTGTAGTGAATGAAATTCATTACTCTTAAGGAAACAATGTTTTTTCTGTTTTCGCACTTTGCTGGCAGATTAGAGGTCTAACTTCAAACATGTTGTTCTCTCTTGTCTGGATGAATTAGCTGGCCTACCTTATATCGTTGGAAAGGTACAAATATCTAGTTTCCAACTCAACTTGAATGGCATCCTAAATCCTTCTATAGCTTCAGATACGACCCGAAAAGTAGACAAAGGTCCAGGCTGGCAGATTTGAATCCTTTTAACCCAAGTCTCTTGACTTTAATCTATTGATTTCCTTTTGGATCCTCTTCATTTTAGGCCTTTAGGCCTTAAAATAGATCCAATGGACATTCCTAATGGATCATTTAATGTCATAGACATGATCGCATCATCCCCTCTCTCCTCAAAAGAATTCGACCTCAAATCTTGACCTATATCAAACAAAGAAAGATCATAAACTTTGAATATAACACTAACATTATACTTACTTTGTAGATCCCCTTTGTAGGCATTAATTCCTTTAAGGAATATGAATGAACCGTATCCTCTAAGCATCAACTTTGATTTTCTATGTCCAAGAAATCTCTCATTGCATATATGCACCCAAACTCAATCTCCTAGTTCAAAGACAATATTTTTTCATCTTTTGTTTGTTTGAAATGTATACTTCTCATTATTTTTCTTAACATGTTGTCGTACCTTCTTAAGCAATGCGTTCATCACATGTATTTTTCTATTATCATCAAGTCTACCCTTTCATCAACAAGTATAAAAACCAAATCTAGTAGAGTTAAACCATAAGCTATTTTAAATTTTGAATAATCTTTCTAATTTAATAGATTAGCTCATAACGATTTCTTTTGTAACATATTAAACAAAAAACATAAATGCTCAATATGCACACCTAAATTCTTAGTATGAATATCATTGACGTAATCAATAACAAAGCTATCTATGAATACACATAATATATGATTTATCAATCTCATTAAATTACTATGTACAATAGTAAGACTAAACAACATGACTAACCATTCAAACAATTCATATTTAGTCTTAAAGTTATTTTTTCCTTCATCTTCATTTTTTTTATCATAATTTTTTTTATCATAATTTGATGATAACTAATTTTCAAATCAATTTTACTAAACATACAACATCCATGCAACTCATTAAGAATATCATCAAGTCTATGGATATGATGTTTATACTTTACTATACTATTGTTGATTGCACTCTTTACCAATGGCAAACTACTATGGATCTTATTAAGAAATACATATAAAGATTTAGACAACAACTTCGACCCTTTATCAGAAAGCCTTACTAAATTCTGATCGTCTTGAAATTTTAACTCAAGATAAAACAAGATCTCAAAAAACTTTAGGTGAAATTTCAGCTTGTTCGAACGATCAGATAAAAAATTATGCTTGTTGGTGTAAAGCTGCGTAGTAGGACAAATTAAGCTCAAATCCGGATTTGTTTGTCCTATATCATCCTCAAAATCTTATAACAAGATATAGCAACACTAGGAATAAAATAATCATGATTGTTAATGTTAAAATATGTCTCTTTCTAAACAAGTAAAATCATAGGCATGTTAGAAAAATAAACATTTTTTATCCATCTCTTTTGTATAGAAACTCAAGGTTTACCTATTTTTTTTACTCTTTTTTTTTCATTCTTATTTTCTTCTCTCCACATTCAGCTTCAATTCATCTTTTTTTTGCCTTAGCTGAATCTGAGTCTTTTCTCTCCCTTTTTATTTTTTTTCTTAAGGATCACTTTATTTTCACTCTTTAAACTCACAACCTCATAAGATTTATTTGTCTCCTTGGTTTTGCATACTCTTTTCAGCGTTAATTGATCTTGTTTAAGCCTTGTAAGTTCTTTTTTGCTAACTTTTGCCTCCAACAACATTGTATGAAAATAGTAATTAATAATAATTTCAGATAAACACGACTTACTAACAACTTTCATACATATTTTTGCATAATAACCACAACCTCACGCTGTTGTACTACCATTTCAACTTAACTTTTCCTTTTCAATTTCAATTGGTTTTCATAAACCTGTTTAAGTGATAATGATGCAAGTGTACATGTCCTTCCATCCTTCTTAAGAGAATATCTACTTTTAAATCCATCATGCTTGATCTTCCTATCAAATTATTAAGGTCTCTCCAACAATAAATGATTAGCATGCATAGGAACCACATCACATAAAACCTCATCCTTATACTTTCCAATTGAAAAAGAAATCAAAACCTGTTTAGTCATCATAATTTCATCACATTCATTCAGCCATTGAAGCTTATAAAGTCTATCATGCTTAACAATGTTTAGATTCAATTTCTTAACAAGTACTAGCAACATTAGCACAACTTTCACTATCAATAATCACACTACACGCCTTGTTACTAATGTGACATATAGTATGAAAGATGTTCTCCTTTTGCTTCTCTTTTACCAATTTCATAGCAACTTCCTGATCATCACCCTTTGAAAACTTCTTTTCTTTATCCTTAGAATTATCACCCACACTCTTCATTCACTGTAGCCCTAATGGTAGGCATTTCAACTTCATTTTCCTTACGACTAAGAACTCCTTGTGTACTAATTACCCCATCAAACTTACTCATTAACACCTCCATCATAGCTTCCATTCTATCCTGCCTTTCCTCTATAGTTTTTGCTTTTTTTTGTTCAACACTTTTTGAAGACATTGTTTATATCCGAAATAAAGGTTAGTAACAAATAAAAAAAAAATATTTTTTTCCTCACTTAAACCTCACATGTTTACTCTTACAATAAAATTCATTTCTCTCGTGTTTCACACAATTTATTAGGCTTTTCATTCTAATAGACTCGTTACGTATTTTACCATTCTATTCTCGTACTTTGGTTCTTAAAAGTAACTAAACAACTTATCAAACAATTAATCAAACTACGAAATGATTTATTTATATTTAAAGACTCAAGAATAAAAAATTATTCGAACTTTCAAAACAAAACTTGAGAACAAACTTATGAGAAGCAATGCAAATTTGTGCAAATATAATGACGAAAACAAAGACGAAATAAAAGCAAGAATTATTATTAAAAAACAATGAAAACTATGAAATTCAAGAAAATAAAGAAATCGATGCAAGAAATCAAGAAACTAAAGAAATTGATGCAAGATAATTCTATTCTACCCAAATTTGTTAGAAATCAATCAAGATTACAAAGAATTTCCAAGACAAGTTTCAGCTAAAACCTAGTTCATGCAAGATCCAAAATTTCTAAATTTTTTCTTCAAGAATCCTTTCAAGACATGTGATTTTGATTCTTTTTTTTTTTTTTCAATAGGTAGCTGAATTTCTCAAGTCCAAAGATGACAAAATTTGTTGTTTGTATGCAATTTTTTTTCCGGCAACTTCAAGACTTATTTTTTAATCAAGATTCCACCTAAACACCACAAATATTAAACAAGATTCAATCTTTTTTTTGTAATAGCTGAAATCCTAGAGAAAAAGAAACTAAGAAACACAAGAACACAAACCCTAGATATGATAAGATCTAAAAAAAGAACCCTATAATTACTTGTAATGATGAAAATTAAAAAGATATAACCTGAAATTATTCATGTTTTGATACCAAATTGATGTGGAATTGTCCCTTAAATTACTAATTTGAGATTTGAAGAAATGTTTCTAACTTGACCCAACAAGAATCTTGCATTGAAAATCCAAAGTTATATGTAATTGATCACCTTCACTCTATGCTTATACGAACAAGAAGTATAAATCATAATAAAGCTGATCAATTCTTTAAAGAGTTTGCAAGTTCAATCAATAACTTAATATGAGAATTACTCAACCATATGAGAAAAAGGCATACAATATGCGGAAACCTTAGATAAAAATTCATCAACTGCATAAAAATTCTTGTATAAGAGTATTTATATATAAATCCTAAAACTAATGGGTCAGATATGCATATCTAATTTAAATAAAACCTAAACTAATTAAAATAAGGTTTAAAATAATAAAAATAAATAAAACAATAGTCTAAGATTATTTTTCACCATTTGCTACAAATGATAGTGAAAAATACCCAAGAGAAATAATTATTGCAGAATCCTTGCTGAACAAAAGCCTGATGCCTTATAAAATAAGAATTAATTTCTAATTAATTAATTATTCTTGGTTGATATTGAATCCTTGTAAAATAAATAACCCTGAGGTTGCTGCATAAGTTTCTAATAGTATCAAGGACTCCTTGTAGTGCATGAAATCCAGAACTCATAAGGAAACAATATCTTTTCTGTTTTTGCACTTTTCTGGCAAATTCTAGACCCAACTTCAAACACATTTTCTCTCTCGTCCGGATTAATTAGCTAGCCTACCGTATATCGTTGGAAAGGTATAGATGTTTAGTTTCCAACCCAACTTGAATAGCATCCTAAATCCTCCTGTAGCTTTAGATATAACCCGAAAAGTAGACAAAGGTTGAGGCTAGCAAATTTGAACCTTTTTAACCCAAGCCTCTTGACTTGACCTATTGAGCTTCTCTTGGATCCACTTTGTTTTAGGCTTTAGAATAGGCCCAATGGACACTCCTAATGAATCCTTTGATATCATAGTTAGGATTGCATAAGGTTGTCAACTAGCTATTCTTGAGGCAACATGTATGAATCAAGCTTGAGTGTTCGGCTTGGCCCAGTCAAAATGTCAATCATTGGATTTTCTTACTATTGTTTTTCAGTTTATTATTGTTTGGAGGGATCCTATAATGTTGGATGTTGCATGATGGTGATTACTTATAGAGCAAAAATCTCTTCTTTATGTGGACTTGCAAAACTGTTGCACCACCATCTATAAACTTACTACTTGCCCTGCACTTTAGGTGTTAATATTTAGGTCACATTAAATGTCCCACTGTATTTAAAGCCATCCTAGAGTGCTGGTATTCAAAAGCGCAAAGCTTTTTTGCATGAAGAATTTTCTAGCTTATAGTTGGTCTGCACAACAAAGGGTCATATGGGGTCATTATGTTACCGTTTATTATTTGTATAATGTTCAATTGTAATGTTGTTAAGTTATTATCATGGTAGTTGATCCTGCCGTAAGATGAACTTGTTTGAGTTGCTGTGGAGCACAGAACAATATCCTGATGTGAAATGAATCTATTTATAATTACCTGTTTCAACTTTGGTTCTTTCCTTTCATAGAGACACGACATTTGTTTTTGTTTGATTGAAAAATAAAAGAAGGAATTAAGGTGGCTTTGTCCTTCCCCCCCTCCCCTCCGGTAGTAATAATGGTAGTTCAGATGGGGGTCATGGACTTATGGGTTAGCTGCATGAATTTTATTTATTGACTTCTTTTAATAAGAATACTAAACATATTTAACATGAAATAGTTCTACATTCTTCCTTTATTTCCTTGTTCACCTTAATTAAAAACATAAATTAAATTGCAGGACGTGTAAACAACCAGATTCAGTTGAAGACAATGAAGAGTCAACCTCTGGACGTTCAAAATGCATTCCACGATCAAAAGCCTCCCTGAGCAAGCAACCGCACAGTGAATCTTTGCGATCGCCTGTTTCTGATAAACCTAGAAACTCCTCTAACGGGGCTGATGGCTCTCAAGTAATACACAATAGCTCATCAAACGGTGGCAGTAAAAGAATCACAGAGCCTGGTTCAGGTAAAAAACAATCAAAGAAGCCCGATTCTTTCAGAGAGGAGAGGGTGATCAAAATCGAAGAAAGTTAAGTGTTGACTCCAATCTATTCTAAAAGTAGCTGCTAAAGTTTAATCTTGTGTTATCAGATTTTGACATTATCCTCATTTCCTCCCAACAGGCTTGCTTCAGGAGCTCGGGTTATAATCCACTCCAAAGCATCTTGTGACCCTTCTTCTGTTTGCAGTTCTTAGGGCACAATTTGGAGGCAGGCTGACCAATGGTAACAAACAGCTAGTTCCATCTGAAAAGGTGTGTTGATTGTGTAAAACCACTAGTTTTCAATCTTTCTTTAAATTTCAAATGATGGTTAATTTATGTGCCGGTCCATGTAATGTTCATGTAAATCTCAAAAGTTTCAAAGGGTAGAGAAAAAAAAAGGGAAATAACCCATTTGCAAGGGTGCAAGTTCAGGCATTTTCTGTCAACTTTTTTTTAAATGGAACCGTACCTTTGCTTGTAAACTGTAATCACAAAATCATCCCTTAGTATGCAATTGACATGTGCTTGAGGTATTATTTCTTTAGAAACGAGGAAAGGTATCATAGGCATTATGAGGTAATGTTACCATTCTCATGGGATTCCTGTGGTCAATATGAAGCTATATCTAAAATAGGCTCAAGGGTTATAATTAGTTAACAATTTGAGGGAAAAGGTGGTTGACTTGTTACCAAAACCTTCTCTTGATTATTTAAAACCAGCTGTAACTTGTTGGGTATAATATTGCTAGTGCCTTGTGTTTTCTTTGTTTTTTTTTAAAAAACATCTCTTCCTTTCCGACAAATTGTAGCCAATCTACTGCAAAGGCCACTCAACAAGAAAAGTTTTATATTCACGTGCTGCTGGATTGCTTTTTATATGTTTTTCTCTGGAACGGTGAATGAGGTTCTCCTTTTTAAATGCTCGGTTGAATGAGGTTTCAACCTGGGAAAAAGCCTCGGAGACCGAGAAAACACTGTCAGTGCTATTCGGTTTTAGGGCTTGTTTTTTAACCTTATTTTTTTTGACTTGAGTATGGTTTTCTCGAAGCATAATGAGATTAGTCAAAGGTATTTTTCAGCCTAGAACCAGCCAAACCAGCCCCCTTGGATTGTTTTTATTTTTTTATTCTCCTTGGAGCCATTGATTACTAAGGTAACTTTAACTCTACGAGAGAAAGAAGACAAGCCACTGTTCCATAAAATGTCAGGTTTCAAAAAATATAAAAAAGTAATTTATAACAGACTTGACTGAGAGAAAAAAAACATTTTTACAATTTATTTAGATAATAAAAGAATAGGTAATGATAATAAATGGATTAACTTAAACCAAAAAAAAAAATCATGGTAATTAAAAAGAAAAAAAAAACAAAGCTAAGATTTTAACCAATTAAACGTGGAAGGATAAAAAAAAAAAATTGAGTCAACCTAGGCCAACTGAGGAAGCTCATGTCCTAAATGATGGTACCAAGATAGACAAATATAAAAATATCGATTTAAAATTTTTGTCAAAGTAAATAAAATAGTAATCAAAAGAATGAAGATCAAATTCATTACAAAAAAAAAACTTAAAGGACAATGGAATTATAAAAAAATCAATTTAAAAAATTATTTTAAATAAAATAAATAATAATTAAAAGAATGAGAGTCAAGTTTAAAAGATTAAGAAATTCAAGGGGGTGAGATTGAAAAAAAATTCTAATTTTCTAAATTATATAAAAAAAATATTCCAAAAATTGAAGGATGAAACTAGAAAGAAAATATAAATTTAAAAAATTAGCAAAAAAAATTAACAAAGAATGACAAATAAAAAGACCAGAGATAACCAGAGTTATTTTAAAAATTAGTGTAAAATTCTATAAAAAAATAAATAAAAACAAGTCCAGTCTCAAATTGAATTAATGCTAAAGTATGAAATTAAAAAAAAGCCTAAAATGGAAAATAAAAAACTAAGCAAATACGAACGAACCTCCTAAACCTTTGTTAATCTCTAAAACTTATAGCCCATGAAATCCTACACCCGAACTTAATTCTTAGCTCATTTAATGTTCAAGAATGAAATAAAAAAGAAAAATCAATTTAAAAAATCTAAAAAAAAAAAATCAAAAGAACGAGGATCAAATTAGATAGGAAAAAAACTCAAGGAGAATGAAATTGTAAAAAAAAAAAATCTAAGAAATTATCCCAAATAAAAAAACAATAAAAAAATAGGGACCAAATTTGAAAGGTTAAAAAAATTAAAGGGGATGAAATATAAAAAAGAATTTTAATTCTATAAATTATTTAAAATAAAACAAATAGAAATAAAAAGAATAAGGACTAAATTAAAAAAAAAATAAATTAAAGAGGCTACTTTGAAATTTTTAGGAGATAGCTTGAAATCAGTCAGAGAGAAATAAATGAAAAGAAAAAGAAAAGACTGTCAACGCTAAATCGGAGAGCTATTTAGAACACAAGAGGAAATCAAGATGTTTCAAACACTTTCGTGGAAGACAGGATTTGGTAACCAAACTACCCCATAAGCACAGGTTGAATAGCGTGGGGACTGTCTCCAATTTGTTTTTTTTAATAATACTTAATTTATGATCAAATACAATAATGCTCCTAAGCAATCTTGATATTAACAAAAACAAACCATGGTAAAATGACAAGAAAGCAAATGCAAGAGAGATTAATTGATTTTTTTCAAGGATGATAAAGTAATTTTAATATTTTGAAAAAACAAAAAAGGCCAAAACACCTTTGATTGAAAGTAATTTTTTTTATTATAGGATTAAATTAATAATTTTATTGTGAAAAAAATAATAATAACTAAACTAACCCAACATAATTTGTAAAAAATAATTATATTAAAGTAAAAAAACACTAATATCGATTTCTAGTATTTTAAGGCTGAGAAGCAATTTTGTCATTGCTATAATAAATAGCACAATAATTTCCCTAGATTTTTGTTAATTTTTTTTATTAAAATAAAAGTCATTAAATTAATCTAGTTTCGATCAGGATGGAAAAAAAACTGATAAAAATCTGAATTAGACCAAGTTTAACAAGCGTTGAATTTAGTATTCTTGGATGCGTGGACTGCTCACTAATTTGTCCCATTCTTCATATTTACAGCGAATTTGAGGTCTCTCTACCAGTTCAATGCACAAGACAGCAAGCAGTATACCATTTTTTTTTCCTTGATGTTGTGGGGTATTTTTAAGAACCTTATATTATATTTAATAATACATATTTGTAAGAAAAACAAATACTTATATTAATAATA
>Ga0325410_1006382_pt1 | contig 12938 bp, 7 predicted proteins | sample PopdelMetagenome_16_FD_206182 | JGI IMG/M metagenome (GOLD analysis project Ga0325410, IMG submission 206182) | Populus deltoides microbial communities from Bellville, Georgia, United States - Xylem-PdIQD-R3 | ecosystem: Host-associated > Plants > Phyllosphere > Stem > Wood/Secondary xylem... | reverse complement strand
ATTATTTTTTTAAATTTTGTTTGAATAGGCTGCATCTCATTTCTACTGCTCTTTCTATCCTCATCTACCTTTTCTGATTGTTAAAAATCCAGTGCGTAAATTGAGATATTTCATTTTTAAGACAGTAAAATGAGGTTCAACTTTCTAAATTTGTTTAGGTGTTGTGCTGGCCTTTCTAAATTTATGTTTTGACAAACATTTCCATAAATTTTAAATAGATAATGGTTTGCTACTGCAAAGCACCCGTGGGCGGCAGGTTAGGTGGTTGTGGAGATGAATGCTTGAATCGAATGCTCAATATTGAGTGTGTTCAAGGCACCTGTCCATGTGGGGACCTTTGTTCAAATCAACAGGTTCCACAGCTTACCTTCTGCAAATAATAATTTCACTTCTAATTATAGTCTTTTTTTGTTTGATTTTAGTCTATTTTATCATTTTGCAGTTCCAAAAGCACAATTATGCCAAAATGACATGGGACCGCTGTGGGAAGAAAGGTTTTGGGCTGCGGTTGGAAGAGGATATATCCAGAGGGCAATTCCTTATTGAATATGTTGGAGAGGTAACTTTTAATTTTATGTACGCTGCTGGTTAGCTTTGAACTTTGTTATGAGCTGCGTTGTGAGCCAATGTTGGGAGTCATTGGTGTACTGGGTTTCCTCTGATTCTAGTTTTTGTTGGTGTGCTAGGCTTCCTCTGATGCTAGTTTACTTGCACATGATATGTTTTATGCAGGATCATTTTAGGTAAATAGAATTAGACCACTTCAAAACTTTCTATGGACATATATTTTGCATGGCCAACTCTGATACCAGCTTAACTCAATTCACATTTGGAGTTGCTTAGTGAGTGTTTGGGAGTGCGGTAGTTTCTGCTTTTGAGTGCGTTTCACTAGAAAAAAACATTAAATTGATGCTTATTATAATGTTTTTCGATAGTTTTGATATGTTGATGTCAAAAATGAAAAACAAAAGAAAAAATAATTATTTTAATGTATTTTCATGTGAAAAATACTTTTGAAATGCACTCTGCATCACAATACCAAACACACCAAATTATGCTCAATAATTAAAGTCAATATGCTTTTTGTGATAGTTTGACCCCCCCCCCCCCTCGTTTCACACATACAGATGACTCTTCCACCAAAAGAAGGTTTTAGTTCAAAATGTGCATGCAAATTTCTTACAATCTTTTACCTCCAAATTTCTAATATATGGGTTCAATTAGGTGCTTGATGTGCATGCTTATGAGGCAAGGCAAAAAGAGTATGCTTCCAAGGGTCACAAACATTTCTACTTCATGACATTGGATGGCAGTGAGGTTTGCTGAAGCTCTTCTTCTTTAGTATTATTTTTTTTTAATTGATTAATTTGCTTTGAACAGCTCTAATGTGATGCAGCTTGTAAATGCTTTGATGAAAGTATTGGTGGTAGTTTCTAGGCCTCTGGATGTTAAATCTAACTTGTCACTAGAATGAACTTCTGCTGCTTTTTTAACTTTTCAGTTTATATGTTCGGTTAAAATTGCTAAAATCACCTGAGGCCTTGAATTCTTGGTTTCATGGAGATTAGCTGTAAATGTGTTAGGTATCTGTTGATTGGTCACATCATAGATTGAAAGTTCACTATTACAGTAATCATTTAATGACATGAATCATTAACTTCTAACCGCTTCATGTAGGTGGAAGCACCTTTAACCAATTGTACTGTCTAATTTTCGTGCAATGACTCATCACTTTTCTCTCTTATTTCTCTATGTTGAGTGAGTGCATGCTTTCGTCTGATTTCTGCTGTTTTTCTGGATTTAATTGTCTCGCCATTATTGTTTTGTGCTGTTTGTAATCCACATTTTCAATCTTTTCAGGTAATTGATGCATGTGTGAAGGGAAATTTGGGGCGTTTCATTAATCATAGTTGTGATCCTAATTGTCGTACCGAAAAGGTGATTCATTTCGATACATGCCTCACATCATTTTTGTTTTTTGATTTAATGAGATTCATATTTTATACTTGGTTGCACTTGTTATGGTTTACTTGATGTACTTTCAATATGCGTTGTTGAGCTAAGATGAAGCCTTTCATTTCTTCAATTTCTTATGCACTATTTCATCATGACTGGATTGTTGAGTCTGCCGCTTAAGTTGATTTTTTTTTCCACTTTTCTCTTCATTTCACTTCTCTCTTTGGGTCTTTTCATCTTTTTCCTTGTAGCTGGGATGCCAACAGGCCAAGAATCCCCATTGATGTCGATCCAGAAGCATATGAGCCAAAATAATAAAGAGCTTAACTATTTGTTAGTATTTGAATTAAAAAATTATTAATGAGTTGATTTTAATAACAGGGATGCATTGAGCTTCCAAAACAATAAAGAGCTTAACTATTTCTTAGCATTTGAATTAATGAGTTGACTTTAATCACAGAGATGCATTCCAGCATCTCACAAAGCCACTTCTTAAGACGCACTTACAAAAATGCAAAACAGGATATAATTATATCAGTGTTGAATAAATGTCAAACTATATCTAGTGTAAGGTAATGCAATTTCCCATATTCAGGATGCAGGGCACCATCTTACAGAGCCATACTTTGTGAGGCAATTACAACTTACCAATTGGAATAGCCATTGCCTTCAATTTGATCTGTGTGACTAATATATATGTTTCATGCAATGTCTCACATTCGACACAAGAAGATGTTTTGATCTTTATATCCCGGACTACTTAACTAGCCACTCCCTAATTATAATGAGTGTTGAATTGGCATCTATTCATAGAAACCTCAGTCCCTACTTTTTGCAAGTTATCCAATTAGCGGTATAGTTTATTTTATTTAGGAAGGCTGTCAGCAAACCACTGAGACGGTTATGAGGCTTGGGCTTTATCCAATGAAGCTTTTGTAGACCACTGTCGCTTTATACTGTCCATTTGCATTTTGGGATATCCCACAATATATATAATTAAAATAGAAATATTAAGGTGAATTTTGCTCCTTTCTCCAATCAATTCTTTTTCCTGATGGTTACATTAAACATAACATGTTTTCCACTCAAAAGAACAAAGAAAGAGAGAATTTACTTTAAATGTCAATTGCGATTGAGGAGCAAGTTGGAAAGTTTAAACAAAAATTAATTCAAGCAAATTCATTTATTGGAATGTTCTCCAACGATGAGGCTTTGTTTAACCGATGGGTCTATTTTTTGGGGACAGGGGACTAAAGTATTATCTAATTATTTTTAAATTGAAGAGATTATAGCATTTAGAAGTCTTGAGCAGAACTATTTATAATTCTTTGTAGAACATGCTCTGTTTGTTTGGATCCCAGAGGTTTTGATCCCTTTTGTTTTAAGTTTGTCCTGCTTCTGTTTGGGTTCATCTGTGTATATAGTCACACAGTGGGCTTATAACTTTGTATTACCTCATGTACTAATTTCTTTCAAATACTCGCCGCATTTTGGAGTGACAGCTAAATGTTCTTGTTTGATCTCCATTTATCATTTATGAAGTAGTGTTTTGACTTAACAACCTTCTATTTTTGCACGTGAGCATCCTCTTAAAGTTATAATGTATGGTGCCAAGAGTGTGACTTTTAAATTCTGAACTTTCAGTTCCCCTTTCCCATTTCTTAATTAATTAGTTGTTTAACTTTTTAATTTTTGCTTATAGTGGGTGGTCAATGGAGAAATCTGTATTGGATTGTTTGCATTAAGGGATATCAAGAAGGTATGCTCACACCTTATGTTAATTATATCTTGTGCTTTTCCATCTGAGCCATAGTTGGCATAGTTTTTCTTTCTTCACTTTTCGGTTACTTTCTTCTTGCTATAGAAGCACATGGAGTCATAGAATGCATCTCTTCTTCAAGGGGATAATCTGTAAATTGAAAGTTTGAAGCCTGTATTTTCACTTTACCTCTGTTTTTGTTTTTTTAAAATTATTTTTAAGTTTAATTTAGTTGACAACCACGTCCTCATCTCTGCTAAATGTTTAAAGGGCTGGAAATGATTGGGTGAATAGTTTTATGAATATCATATTCTATGATTGGCGTGACTGTTACATGATATTTGGTCTGTAAAAGAAATTGATTGGTTATTGTGTGGAATACGCATGTTCATTTCCACTGTTGGTTTGTGGGGAGTTCATAAATTGTGGTGGATTTTGTAACTTGAGGTTGAGGTCCTTCAAAAGGCATTACCAAGTTGATTGATCGTGTTGTTGCCTTTGTGTTTGGCCAATAAAAAGATGTTATATTGGCTTCTTTAATCATTTTAAAATAAAATTATTCCTTAAGGGGTGGACTTTGTGTAGTTAATTGCTGCCATTTCTTCTATGTCTCCTTCCGAAAGTTAAATGACTTGTCTAATTTATTTCTGCTAAATCAATTGATTGAAGATTGCTGAGCACAACAAACCTTCAACCATCCAATAGTTTAGCTCAATAACAATTTTAAGGTTTTAGTTAAAATTCAGATGAAAAAACTTTGGAGATGCATGTCTTTCAGAGAAAGGTGTACTGGTTTACAAAGAGCCTCAATGTTTCTGCAGAAAGCATTAGACTTTGCAATGCCTCACTGCACGCCTACCATAAAAAGCACCTTTTGTCACGGCCACTTACATCTGCCCTTTCATTTTCACATGCATGCTTAATATTTTTCACAAGCATGGTTTTATTTATTTATTTTTTTGCAGGGTGAAGAGGTGACATTTGACTACAACTATGTAAGAGTGGTTGGGGCTGCTGCCAAAAGATGCTATTGTGGTTCACCTCAATGTCAAGGCTATATTGGTGGTGATCCAACTAGCTCTGAAGTAACTGATCAAGTTGATTCGGATGAAGAATTTCCTGAACCTGTAATGCTTGAAGATGGGGAATTTGGAGATGGCTTAAAAAATAAAATATCCAAAACCAGTTTCTTCGGTTTATCAAAAGGTAGGGAAATGGAATCCAAAACAGCAGTTGGGAACTTGGAGGTTGCCACTGAAATTAAGGATTCAATGAACCAATCAACTCCTGCCATTTCTCAATCACCCAGTGAATCAGAAATGAATGGCTTACCTGGAGATTTTTCTTCCTCAAGTAAACGAGTAGAAATCTCCCCACAGACTGAAGACATGACAACCCAACCCACACCTGCTGTTCAGCAGGAGATTTCCATGGAAGAGATAGATAAATCCTTGTATTCCAGTCAAAAGTTGAAGACTTCTCTGACCTCAGTGCTCACCAAACCATTGCCTGATGACATTATGATTAACAGGAAGTCTAAATCTGCCACAGCTGAAAACAAGCGGGTTTTTGTTAAATCTCGTTTTATTATTAAAACTCCACCCCAATCTGGTTTAATTAAGAAAGGAAAGTCCGCCAGCAATTTTATCAACATAAATAAGGTTCAGACAATAACCAACAAACCTCATATGCCGCCTATCAAACCCAAAAAATTATCGGAAAGTACCTCAGATGGCCATTTTGAAGCAGGTTGGGATCCTCCTCATTCTTATATTTTTTGTCAAGATGGTATTATGTGCAATACTTTAATGATTAATGCCTTGGAATATTTTCAGTTCAGGAGAAACTTAACGAGTTGTTGGATTCTGAGGGTGGCATAAGCAAGCGGAAAGTAAGTAACTTATTGAATAGTTTTTCTCAAGCTTTTGGCTGTTTCTTAATGCTAGTTAATAGCCTAAAGCGTAATAGAGCCTTTGGATGTAGCTGATGCTCACTTGTGGGCTTTAACATCTCTCTCTCTCTAATTCTTTCCTTTTTTATTCTTTTTAGATTTTTAACTGTTAGTTTGTACATTTGCCATACTTATGTGTGTCTGTGCATTTCCATTGTGTGATGAAGCCATGCTCTTTTTCCACAAGAAAAATGTTCACATCTGATTTGTTTTAATAACGCTTCTCCAGTATTCAGATTTTTCATTTTTATTGACTAAAATTATTTGCAATGATGTGTTGAGTTGTTTCTAAAATTATTGAAAAATTTACTTGTTTTATGCATTTCTGCTGACTGTCCATGTTATTTTTATTTCATTTTCTGACAGGATGCCCCCAAAGGCTACCTGAAACTTCTCCTCCTCACTGCAGCTTCTGGTGCTATTAGAAATGGTGAAGCAATTCAGAGGTAATATACAATTTTCTTGCCTTCTTATTTCTTATTTCTACCATACATCAAGATCATGGCTTTTGGAATATAATAATTCCTTTTCATATGAGGTGAACCTTGAAAAGGACTCATGCTGGATGATTGTATGATGTCTTGATTTAATTGCTTAGCTTTTTTTGTTTTGCAGTAATCGAGAGCTTTCAATGATACTTGATGCACTCTTGAAAACTAGATCCCGAATGGTACTGATGGATATAATTGAAAAAAATGGTAAGAGTTTTGTCCTTTTGCATAGCATACAAACCAATCTTCACTGAGGAATTCGTTCTGTTGCACCTTTAGTTGCTTAAAGAATAACCACATTTGCTTTCTTTCAGGTTTACGGATGCTTCACAACATAATGAAGCAGTACAGAAGGGATTTTAAAAAGATTCCGATTCTTCGAAAGCTTCTAAAGGTACACACCTTGGCTGCTTCGTTATAGATATACCATACCCAGCACCTTTATTGTGCGCCCAAACATGTGTCAAATGCACATCCTGGTATTCAAAGTTGATTTACCTACAGAAACACTCACATTTATATTATAGCTGTCATTTAAGTGCAAATATTGCATGCCAAAAAAGTTTTATGGTATACTTTTTTTTTTCCAGATAGATAATGCTAACCCTTCATGGTTCAACATTGCAAAACTGTTAAAATAGATGATTTATTGGCTGCGGTCGCTATCAAATGAGAAACTATTAATGTTACAAGATAATGGTATTCCTTTTCAGTTTTGTGTATAAAATCTTTTTTTAACCCTGAGACTCTTTCCATGATGGCACATCTGTTCATCTTCAGAAACATGCTTGCAACTTGAATTATTTCAAGGAAACTGTCGTGTAGAACATGATAAGAAAAACTTTCTAGAATTTCAAAAGCATGTTCTTAACTGACTTCTTTGCAGGTTTTAGAGTATTTGGCCGTTAGGGAGATACTTACATTGGAACATATAAACGGAGGTCCTCCTTGTCCTGGAATGGAAAGGTTAGATTATTCATCTGGTTTTTAAATAGTAAATATTTAGTTTGCCTGGGATCATTTGTGTGGTAGTGGTGATCTTGTTTCTTCTCTAGTATATCTTAGTTGGAGGAAATCATCATGAGGGGATGCTGATTCAATTTTGGTGGTCTGGAACTTATTATATATGGTAGTAAAATGGATGGTAGGGTTCTCTTAGGCTGGGATGTTGGTTTTGTGAAATGAAAATGAACAGAGGAGTGGTGTTGATTGATGTAGATGTTATTCGTCAAGGGAATTGACCTTCATCTAGAAGCAAATAAAAAGTCAGATAAGTTGACTTAGTGGTTCTTCCCCAAACAAGTAAATCTTTATAAGATTGAAAAAGGGATCGAACCCTGGGCTCCTGCAGCACTCATTACTGAGCAAAAATGTGAAGTATACAAGTGAAGCTACATTAGATTTGTGAAATGAATTGAACAGAGGAGGCAGTATGTTATCTGGTGTAGAAGTAACAAGGAGCAGATTCCGAAGTGACTGACCTTCATCTGGAAGCAATGAAAAGTTACGAAGAGAAGCTTATCTTGTGGTTCTTTTCCCCATCAAGTCTATATAAAAGGACGACAAAAGGGAAGCAACTCTTGGACACCTGAAGTTTACGTTACTGAGGAAATATGCCAAGTATACAATTGAAGCTACATAAACTCATTATGGGATAAATAAGCAAAGAATTGAATTGAAATTCTGTGAGGAGCCTGCATTTTTTATTTTTTTGTTTACTAACCCTTATAGGAATAGGGAATTTACCACTGGTTAAAAAAGATAGGTAAGTTGATGACTACCTTGGACAAAGTACTGGAAGTTCTATCCAAGGACTGCAAACCTCTTTCATTCATTATATCTATAATCGTCATCTGATCATAAGGGTTGATTGTTGAATTTGATTTGAGTGGTTAATTCCACAGGCCATGCTTTTTAAGGCTATGTTTGGGAGGGTTGAAGATGGGTGGAAAGGTGTTTTAACTTGTTTGGGAGAGGAATGGAGAATAGGGAGAGATTATTTGGATGAAAAATGTTCATGGAGCCACAAAATAGATTTATGCTCTTCATTTACCCTTAACTAAGAATTGTTGTAGTATTTAAGGTGAAGGGCATAACGGTAATTGCAACAAAAATAATGTTTTCCATTCTATTTCTTTTTGTACCAAACAGAGGAAAACTCTATTTCTTCTAGTTTCTTTCCTTTCATTTTTTCTCCTTTCAAGTAAGAGGTAGAAAATAATTTTTTTTCTGATTATTTTCTTTTCTTCTATTTTCATTTTCTTCCTTCCTCGTTTTTCTTCCAGACATAGCCTAAAGGAACTTCACCATTGCTACACTTAGCTTTCTGGTTCCTGTTTTATCTCTCAAGACAGCCAAATTCTTGCAGCTAATGATTTCTTGCCATGCAATTAAAAAATGATGCTTTTGCTCATCATATTAATTTTATTGGCATGTGTTCCCTGATGAGTGTTATTTATGCAGCTTTAGAGAGTCCATGCTGTCCCTGACAGAGCACAATGACAAACAGGTATTGTCTTAGACTCTCACATCCTAGACTGGTTGCTTTTTACTTTTCCAGGACACCCCCTAACAAATGCACTCCATCCTGAGGTTGATCCCTCCTCTGTACCAAAATCTGAGTCTTGTTTGACAATATAAATTAAGTGAAAAAATTTACACTTCAGATCTTGGGTGATTTCTTAGTTCAGTGATAATAAGCCTTTGGCTTGCAACCACACAAGGGTACATGTTTAAACTTTGAGAGCAACCATTTAAGCAAAATGCTGAAGGATAGGACTGATTCTGAACTCCCTCGTGACACCTTTCTTCAACTCAATAATAATTGAGCTGTGGTTTCATTTAGAAGTACTGAAAATGCCAATTTTGACCTTATATATTAAAATGTGATTAAAGAATTTCTGACCCTGGAAAGGCTTGATAATAAAAACAGTGTTGTGGGCATTAAATTTTTACAGTGGACAAGTATTGTTGGATTTCTTTGGACAGTGCTATTTTTTATTTGGAATGTTGCTTTTAAATTTATAGGATCACTTCTTGCAGTTTTCGTTGTGATTCTGAATTGTTAGAGATAAAGCAATGAGTAATAAATTAATGTGTCCTTGGGTTTGAAATTGGATCTTTAATGAATTAATATGTGTGTACATAGGTTCATCAAATTGCACGAAGTTTTCGAGATAGATGGATCCCTAGACATGTCAGAAAACTTGGCTATATGGATAGGGATGGTGGTAGGATGGAGATTCAGAGAGGTTCAAACTGCAACAAGGTTTTAGCTTCTCATAGTCATTGGCATGATCAGGGTGTAAGACACTTGGAAGCACTGAATGGTACGGTGGAATCAAACCTAGCAACAACCTCAGTGGGCACTGCTGTCCACGAGGACAGCTCTGCGAACCGTGTAGGTAGTGGTACAAGAACTCGGAAGCGTAAAAGCCGTTGGGATCAACCAGCTGAGGAAAACATAGCTTCCAGATCTCTTCAGCATGTTGAACAGAACGAGTCTGGGTTATTACAACAATCTGAATCCAACTCATTACCTGAGTTAAGTAAAGAAGTGCCAGATCATGTAGACAAGGCAGGTGGAGAGTACAGTTATTGCCCTCATTGTGTTCACAGTTATTGTTGGCAAGATGAAGCTAGTGGTGCCGATAATGGAAGGCAGAATATTCATGAGGATGTTCCACCAGGATTCTCATCTCCTATGGACCCCGCTCTTGTGTCCAACGCTTCTTCTACTGTTGATGATCTCCCACACCAAAATGTTTTCCATTTGAAGTTTCCTGTTGGTGTGGTTGTTGGCCTTCCACAGAGGAAATTCAATTCCCGCTTTCCTGTCTCGTATGGAATTCCGTTGCCTGTTGTGCAGCAATTAGGGTCACCTCTGGCTGAAACTGTAGGGGGTTGGATTGTTGCTCCTGGCATGCCTTTCCGTCCTTTTCCGCCATTACCACCACTTCCCTCCTGTAAGAAAGGGACTCTGCCATCTGCTATGAACTCTATGGAGATTGATGACACTGCAGATCGAGGGAAACAGGACTGCTATGATCGCACCACTTGTCTGGATGAAAATAGTCCAAGCACAACTGGTGCTAACCAACCAGACCTGAACAGTCCAGGTCCGAAAGACCATCAAACATTTAAACGTGCAAGGGGGTCTTATGATTTGGGTAGGAGATACTTTAGGCAACAGAAGTGGACTAAAATGCTTCCTCCATGGGTTCGGAGTAGGAATGGGTGGGGATGCATTGGAGACAACTCGAGAGGTGGAATGTGCAGCACTGACTTGGGAAGTCTAACAAATGAACAGAGAAACTCGTATTATTGACAGGATGTAAGCTGTAGAGTGGAGAAAGCTGGCAAATTCTTAATCAGCATGCACAGCGTCTAAATGAGCATTGATTTTTTAGGAAATGCTCTGAAGAGGAGCTGAATTTTCACCATACTTTAAATGTATTCCCGATTCTTTTTCGAGCTTCTATTTTCAATGGAAAATTCATTCATTTCAGAATTTCGATCCTCGTACTCAAAATTGCGATGCTATAGCTGAGGGGAAAGTATGCTTCTATCTGGCAATATCTTCTGTTGTGCTGATCCATTTGCTCACACCTCGAAGAGGTAGGTAGTCTTGTTTTTCTCAACATTTTGTCATAAGAGTACTATTGTTGATCGTTGGAATAAAAGATAACCAATTTATTGGCATCTTGCGTTGGAAAAGAAAGGTCTTTGATGATATGGAAACGTGAAAGATGATTGTGTTGTTCAATGGCTTCTTGATTCTTACAAATACTTATTTGACTTGGATGGTGCAAATTCTCCATTTAGTTTCATGGATATTGGTGGAGTTCCGATCTCAAATAGAACAGTAGTTGCTACAGTAATTCTTTGACCTAGTCAGTCGATGGCTTGTCGTTACAACCAAGTGAATTGTCTTCTTGTCATGAAATCAATAGATTCCAGTTTTTCTTACCGTGACTTGTGTGATTTGGAGCTCCTTTTTTGTATACTTCCACGTTGATTTTGTAGAATCTTACATGTCCATGACACATACGTTCACAGCAAAAGATTGATGGTGTGCAGTGTGCTGTGCGCACCTAACCAGCTCCTCAGGTACAAAGCTAATTCATGCTGCTTGTCCACATCTCCTTTTCCTTCTTTTTGCAAGAGCACCGAGCTCGCAGCTCATTAACAAACAAGATTATTGTTTTAATGTCTCGTAGATTGCCGTTCTTTTTTAGCACCAGAAAGAGTGTTACTATCACATTGAAATCTCTTAAAAATGATATGTTGTCTTGTGATACAGTGGGGCGAAAATGCCTGATGCCTCAAGAAAACTGCCACTTATGTGTGTAATGTGATTGAACACTTGGTGTACAAAACGTCTGGTCCTGCCAATAGCTCAGGAAATTACTCTTGTGATTAGCATTTATGGCGTGTTGTGATTTCTTCTATAAATGGCAGTCTCGCCAATTGTTTAGATGTTGGGTGTGGCTGATTTCTGCTGTCCTTATCCTCACTATAATTCCTGCATACTGAATTTAGAGCAAGCTTCACTATAATATATTTTAATAAAAAATATTTAAAAAAATAATAACTAATCCAATGACGAACACTACCGAGAACACCTAGCCCCACAGGATACAGGCAAGCTACATAAACTGGCACGCACTCAATTCCTTGTTTGCTTGTTATATACTCGTATTCAATTCGTCGAGGCTTCCAACCCATATCGTGATTATTATTGTTTTTTTTTTCCTATAAAGCACGCAACTCATGTTGATGTATCTACCAAGCTTATGACACAACACAAAACAAAGTCCAGGTCCAAATTCTAATGGGCCATGGAATGCAGTTGGAGGCCCGAAACCCAAATACGAATTACATCACTTGAGGCCCGGGTTTGCACGTGACCTAACACTCTGCTGGGTTTGGGTGGGTGCGCACAACTTTCAAACAACCCTTGATATGTACCTAGCTCCCCACTCAGTCCACCAAGACCACTCGCAGGTTTTGAAGCTTAAAAATCCCGTTGTCTCGTCAAAAAGAAGATGAAGACAAAGCATTGACTTTGTCCATCATTTGAATCTGATTCCCTGGCCTCTACAGACTTGCTTGGAAACCCTTTGAATGGAAGGGACTATTCCCAGATCGGACCAGCCACCCCTTTACCAGCCTTTTATTGTCTTTTGCTTCGGTATGAAGTATAATAAATTTTCCTCGTCCAGACACAAGGACAAGAGTAGAATTTTTTTTGTTTTTGTATTTTTAAAAAATTAAATTTTATTAATTTTAAATTAATATATTTTTAGTATTTTTAGATTATTTTAATGTGTTGATGTTAAAAATAATTTTTAAAAAATAAAAAATATTATTTTAATATATTTTTAAATAAAAAATATTTTAAAAAATAAACATAATTAGGCTCGGATAGGAGAAGTCCAGCCCTAAAATTACTCCACCTATTTCTAATACAATTGGTATTTAACATTAAATAATTTCCTGTTCTCCTTTCATAATTAAGCTCGTGAAAGGGTATTAAGAATGCTTATGCCAAGTGGATTACTCGCGTGATAATATCGTTTCTACTTAACATTACATGATTAACCATTACTTTTTTTATGGTGTTTATAAAGTAGATAGCTTCTTATTTGATCCACTTTAAAAATATATATAAATAAAAAAGAAAATAAAATTCATAACTCGTCAAAAATTATAAAAATATTTTTATTTAGAATTTCTCTTTCATACTTGTATTTTGTTTTTAAAGGCTGTTTTTTTTTTA
>Ga0325410_1006381_pt1 | contig 12942 bp, 9 predicted proteins | sample PopdelMetagenome_16_FD_206182 | JGI IMG/M metagenome (GOLD analysis project Ga0325410, IMG submission 206182) | Populus deltoides microbial communities from Bellville, Georgia, United States - Xylem-PdIQD-R3 | ecosystem: Host-associated > Plants > Phyllosphere > Stem > Wood/Secondary xylem... | reverse complement strand
GAATCACCAAATTAGTAATCTAATTGTAATTGTGGAAAGGATAGAATTGATTTTCAAATTGGAAACCCTCTCACCAAGCAACCCAAATTTTAATCAAATGGTCCACAATAGATTTTCTTAATCCAAGGGTCCATATTTCCATTCTTTGCCACTCATTTGATTTAAATCTCTACCACTGGATTTCAAGAATTAATATCTACTACTCATTTTATATAAATCTCACATCAAGGACAACTACAATTAAACAAGCAACTAGGCATATAAATTTCTTCCAATTAGACATACAAAATTAAGTTATTCCTTAACATGTTCTTCCAAACACATGTAAAAAGTTCTAACAAAACTCAATAACAATGCTATCAACATCTATAGTTTTGCATTTTTATGATATATCATAGTCATACATGTATTATATCACATAAACATTATCGTATTTACTTTAATTTTTTGATTTATAGTTCCTTTGCATGAGATGTCAAATACATTCACAGTAACGTTCAACTTTAGGTTCAATAATTCTCCTTAAATTTCCCAAATTTCAACAACATAAATGCTTAAGTCAATATACATAACATAATACATAACGAAACTCCTTTAAAATCATTTTCTTTATAAATATATACATTAATCTATCACAATATCACTTAACTACATACAATTCTACTTCATGCAATGTAACCGCTCATTGGTCGACCATTGCGCCTTTAAGGATGCCATAGTTTTCTTCAACATTTCTTCCTAAATTAATACCCAACTAAACTTAATCCGACCCAATTAATCAACTTAGGCCATGTTTGTTTCCTGAAATTCACTTTGTAAAATGGTAGAAAAAAGCAAAAAAAAAAAAATAAGGCAAAAAAAAACATGCAGACCCAGTTAAGCTCAACAAAACCCGCTACCTAGATCAAGCAAATGGAATAACCCAATTATAATATCAACTTAATCTTGAAAAATAAAACTAAAAAATGATTGAATTCACAAATAGACTTGAGGCAATCTCATGGCTTAGACAATGAAATTAGGTTAACTTGGTAGAAAGAAAATAGAAGAAAAAACAAAGCCTAAATTCTTTTTTTATAAAAAAATCAATTGTCGAATGATGAAATTGAAAAAGAAAATCAATGAAAAAACATCTACCCTATAAAAAGAATATGTGTGTGTTACATTTTCTTTCTATTACCTTTTTATTTTGTATTAAATAGACAAAACAAAAGAGAAAAAAGATGAAAAGATATATATTTTTTTATTTTTCTTAACCAAAGGTTTTCAATGAATATGGTAAAAAAGTCCTTAAAATTGTTTGAGCAATTTTTTAAAAAATGTAAAATATTTTTTCATTTTAAAAAAAGAATATATTGCACGGATTTAACAAGTTTGTAAAATGCCAAAAGATTTTGACCTGTATTTTTAAAAAATTTAAAAATTTATATTTCGTAAGAAGATTATATTATTCACTTGTAATATAAGGATAAAAAACCTAAAAGGAGTTAATATAATAAATATTATAAGGGATAATAATTTTATATTACTTACTTTAACATAAGAATCTCTAAAAGACTAGATAGGGTCCCTAGTAACCACGAGGAGGGCACCCCAACAACTTATAGAGATCCACGCAAATCCTAAGGAGATGAGAGACAAAATAGGAAAAGAAGAATAAAAAATCATCGAGGAATGCAGTGTTTGGCCATCATAGGAAGCTACACGCACCACCAGAGCGCTGCAACTTGCTTCACTTATTGCATGTGCATTGCACGCACCAACCAATCTTTACATGAACATTAACTTTACTCCTCTGTATTTGATTTAGCATAAAATCTGCTTCTTCAACCCCTAATTACTTCAAATTAGTAGAATTCAGTTTTATTCTGACAAACCAAGCACCAAAACTTTTCTTGGATATTACAAGGTCTCTATATCTAGGCAATCAAAATAAACGATATATTAAACCAATTCCTAGAAATACCAAATCTAAAGGATAAAATTAAAAACAATCTTATCACTCTTTAAAGCCTTGACAATAACATGCTTTGTTTTTTACTATTGGATGCAAATTCTCATATTCAATTTTTTATGTAATAAGATTGAAAATTATGGAAGAATTTTTAATTTGAGAAAAGAAATATGTGATTTGTTTTTTTACCCTTGTATAAAAATATCTTACAATGTCAAATGAAGAGGTACATAAGAATATATTACTATGTCAAGGTTATTGGTATCATACTAGATTGGTAGCCCTACAACCAAGTCCTTAATAGGGCTTGATTTTTTTCAAATCTTCACATCTTTCACCTGGGTAAGTCACCCATTACAGTGAGACTATTTTTCATATATTTTTTCCACCTGGGTAAGTCACCCATAACAATGAGACCACTTTTTACTTTTCATATTTTTTCCACTTGGATAAGTCACCCATTATAATGAAACCACACACATATTTTATTTGGTTCTGGTTAAAGGAGGTCACCATAAGGGATCTTGGGTTAACCTAACCACATGGAGATTTTAGCTTTGGTTTAAGGGAATCGCTAGATGGGATTTCAGGTTAACTGAGCTACACACTGACTTTGGTTTTATTTAAATGAAGTCGCTAGATGGGATCTCAAGTTAACCCAACCACACATAGAATTTAGCTTTGGTTAAAAGGAGTCGCCAGATGGAATTTCAGGTTGACCAAGCTACATATAGACATAATTTTGGTTATGGTTAAAAGAGATCGCTATATGGGATCTTAGGTTAACCCAATTGCAAACACAGAGATTTCAGTTTTGGTTAAAGGGGGTCACCAGAAGGGATTTCAAATTGACCGAGCTAAACACATAATTTTGGTTCTAGTTAAAAGGGATCACCAGATGGGATCTCAGGTTGACCTAATCACACACAGAGATTTGAGCTTTGGTTAAAGGGAGTTGTCATAAGGGATTTCAAGTTGACTGAGCTGCATAAAGACTTTGGTTTTGATTAAAGGAGATCATCATATGGGATTTCAAGTTGACCGAGCCACTAACATTATCTTAACATTAGAGGAAAAATGACAAAAACCCTACCATTAGAAAATTCTCAAGAAAAAAAAAGAAAGAAAGTTCAAACCCTGCCATTAGGAAGAATATTTTTTGGTTCTGGTTAAAGGGAATCGTCAGATAGGATTTCAGGTTAACCCAACCAAAGACAGAATTTAGAGGATCGCCAGATCAGGATCTTAGAATAACCAAGTTGTACACAATTTTAACCATGTAAAAACAGAGTTTCAGATCAACCAAGCTTTGAGAAGATCAGTTTCAGAACTTCAGTTTTGTTTATTTTTACAAAACTTACTATGCAAAGCACTCAACTAGTCTTTGCTCCATAATCATTGTAAAGAGGGGGCAATTGTCATAGCCCATTTTTGGGTTATTCCCCAAATTCAGTTTTTCTCTTCCAAAAATTAAAAAAAAATATTTTGAATAAAAACAAAAAATCCAAAAAATAATAATAGTGAGAAGAGGATGCCAGAGCGTCTAGAAAATGGCTAGAAATTGGTTAAGGAGTTTCAAAAATACAAAGATTGAATTTTGACAATATATTTTTGACTGATGAGAGCCCTGTTAACAAATAAAATTCAATTTAAGGAAGAAAAGTTCAAAATCATATGTTTATAGACTCAATTAAATTTTATTGAAGGTTTAATTGAATTAATGAAGGGTTTGATTGCAAGAAAAAATGATTTCTTAAGTCAATTTAGGCTTTAATTCGAATAAATTAAAGTTCAGGGGTCAAATTATAATATTTCAGAGTTGATTTAGCTAAATCAGGGGCTTAATTGCATAAATATTGAACTTTGATGGTCAATTAGGGACTTGATTGAAGAAATATGAAATCAAGGACCAAACTTAAAAACACGTGTAAATAGAGGGGCTGGAATTGACTAAATCAGGGGCTAAATTGAAGAAAATAAAACTTTATTATCAATTGAGGCTCAAAATGCACAAATTCAAAACCAAGGACTAAAGTGAAAAAGGCAGCCAACTTCAAGGCTGACGATTGAATTTGGTAAGGATGCAATTGAATTGATTCTTAAAATCAAAATTAAACTTGAGGACTTAATTGAACAAAACACAAATTAAGGACTGATTAATGAAATAACGCATTTTTAGAAAAACAGTGTTGTTTCATCCATTGTTAAAAAAAAAAGAGAAGAAGCCATAACGGTGCCATTTTGAATGACACTGTGGGTCTTCTTCTTCCCTTGGACGCACAAAAGCAGGGGAAAATGAAGTTTGTTCCCCTACATTTGTCTCTCTCCCTCTCTCTCCCGAAAACCCAAAAACTAACAAGACTCACACTCGTGGCCTACCACTAGATGAAAAAACAAAAGGGACAAGCCCTGCGGGCAGCTGCACAATGGCTGTCGGCGAACCTACCCCTGTGCCATGATTGGACAGGGGTAATAGCCCTCCCTCCCTTTTTTCTCCTTATAAATACCAGGGGGAAGAAAGGAGCTAAAGTAGGGATGAAGATGACATTTTAGAGAGTTTTGAGAGGTAAAACACAGGGGGGAGAAGAAAAAAACAAAGGGACATTATAGAGAAAAGAGAACGAGACTGAAACAGAAGAGAAACGAAAGGGAAGAAAAACAGGGGAGAACAGAGGAAGGGAAAGGAATAAGAAAGAAAGAGAAAGAAAAAAAAGACAGAGAGTAGGAAGTAGATAGAGAAAAACAGAGAGACTGGTGTCTCTACATAGAGAAGAAGAAGAATTGTTCCTCGCCGCAAACCATTACTTGCCGCCACAATACTGCCATCATGAATGACTACACCGCCAACGCCACCACTAGGTCAGCCTCTCTCTCTACTTCCCTCCTCCTCCTCCTCTTCTTCTTCTTCTTTTTCTTCATTTTCATTGCCTCCACTGTTCTACAAGTGAACAATGGAGAGTATCTCCATTGTTTACTGGGTCGAACAACACCGGCCCAAATTAAAATAGTTGGCTCGGGTCTGGTCCAGTAAAAAAAAATTCCAAAAATCCTTTTAAAAAAATGTAATTTTCCCGCGTAGTTTTCTATCAATCTTGCTTAATATTGATTTGTATTTTTATACCGTAAAGATACAAATCCGGTATTAAAATACCTGGTTTTCATTGAAACATTGCAAAAAATTATAAAACAAAAAAACTGTCTTGTTTTCATACATATAACCAAGTCTCTCAAAGAAGAAAAAAAAATTAGATCATATTTTCACACAACAAAAATTCAAAAAATATATGTTTTACCTTGTATTTTGGCTTTAATAACCAATTTGTAAGAACTAGACCAATATTTCAAAAATACCCAAAAACTATTTGTATGTAAAATGTATTTTCGATATTAAAAAGGTAGTTATTTTTATTGAATGGTTAGGTTTTACTCGATGAGATAAGAATCTCTTTACTGAGGAGAACTTTTCTTCAACCTTAGACAGACCAACAACTAGAAAACACAGCTATACCTTAGCTTTTATCAGACAATCAAACAATGCAGCTTACCTTGGCTAGGGTGTATTTGGGGTGCTAATACCTTTCTTTGACGCAACCAGTCCCTGTACCTAATCTTTGAGACCACTTAGGGTTCCTAGTGACCAAAATACTTGGTGGTGACTCGCATTCCCTTTTTTCACTGATAAAAGACAAGAATTCCTTGTCTTCCCATATTTGCCAAATATAGACAAGAGCAAATGATCTTCGTAACGTCGCACACGTGTGACAAGACTTGTGAAGGTGATAAACATGAGTTGGCAAGGTAGGGCAGGGTCGACAAACCCCGTTGACTGTTGCATATAAACAACCTCATGAAGTGAGCCATTTAGAAAGGCATTATGGACTTCAAGTTGCCGAATCTACTAATGGTTAGATACATCAATGGTGAGGACTTGCCAAACAATGGTTGGTTTAGCAACAAGACTGAAGGTTTCTGAGTAGTCGATACTTTCTTGTTGAGTGAATCCTCGTGCAACCAAGCATGTTTTGTAGCATTCAACAGTACCATCAACTCGGCATTTGATTTTATAAACTCAATGGCAACCAACAACATTCATATACGGCTCAAACGTAACCAAAGACCAAGTACCATTGGCATGTAAAACTGTAATTTCAGATCGTATAGTAGAATTCCAGCACAGAAAACAATTAGCTTCTTTGAAAGTTAAAGGTTCTTGATCAGAGGGACATGTTACTCGTGAGTTGGGAGGCAATGGAGAGGCATAAATCGAGATTAAGTTGACAAACTTGTGCTGTCGGGGATGCAGCACCATGGGGTGCTATCGGGAAACCACTAGAGTAGAAGAGTAGGAGACCTGATGGACATGTGTTGTTGTGGCAGAGAGTAGCTAGAAAGATCAATACAAAGATCTAAACCTAGTAGTGACTGAGCAAGGACCCGTGAAGGAGAGACAAGTCCTAACGGTGAAGCTAGGGACGCAACAGAAGGAGGAGAATTAGATGTTGTGATGTCCAGAGTAGCAGACCCTGAACCTGTAAAATGATCAATAGGCATAGTTACTGTTACACCCGAACATTGCGATGACTGATTAAAATTAATCACTTGAGTGGAAAAGGAACAAATATCTGACATCTTGTTCTTTTAGGGGAAAAGGTCTTGTTCAAGGAGTCGCCACCTAGTATTATGGTCACTAGGAACCCTTAACTGGTCAACAGAGATTCTATGGAACGGAATTGGTTACGCAAAAGGGAAGATGCTATCACCCCTTAAGCATCCTCCCTAAGGCAGGCTGCATTGCTGGTTTTGTCTAAAATTGCTAAGAATTTGTTCTCCTTTTTCTCTTTTTTTATTCTTCCTTTCATGTTCTAGACTCTGGCGCCAATGAACAATTCCTACAAATATTTCCAACTCTGCATTGGTAAATATCGCACAAATTCAAAAAATATGATACTTTTAACTCTGGCGTCAATGAATATTTTCGCAAAAAATGAATTTGAAGAAGAAATTTTCTGTGTCATTTTTTCTTGTTTATCCTTTATTATTATTTGCCCTTTTTAGATGGAAATAAATAAATAAAAAAACCTTGCACGACATATTTGCATTCAACAATAATAATCCATAGATTGAGCACATAGCTAAAAAAATACAAGCACAGAGAAAAAAATTAAAATAAAGTGCGAGGGCCCATAAATAAATCAACGAAGAACCTCAAATATTTTTGGAATTTTTTGATATAAAAAAGGGGCTCGTTTGGCCAAATGTGAAACTAGAATGGGCATAAAAACTATGGCCAAGGTATAAGGGTGTGTTTTGCCAAACACACTTTTGGGCTGGCTGGGCCTAAAACCCAGACCCGGTCTACTCCTTTTTTTTTAGGGGTTGAGTCCAACCCAACCAACATGTACCGGGCTAGACCCAGGCGGCCCGGCCCGATTATTGGCTCAGGCCAATAACTAGGCAAAACAACAAGCACGCGTGAACTGGTTCACGGGTGCCCTACATAGTGCGAAGGTAATTAATTTACCTTTGCACTGTTTTGAACAGCATTCTAAGGAATCAAATTTGCAGAGCTTGAGGAAGAGAGTTTACCTGGGTGAAGACAGCGATGAGGAAGCAGATGGGGTGATGATTTTAGCTCCAGCCGATGAATGTCCTTGTCCTCCCTTTTATTTTCAAACCCACTCTCCTCTGTTTTCTTGTTCTTTTTGGTTTGCCTATTCTGCTTGAATCCGGAGAGAAAGACAAAGCTGGGTTTTGCTTTATTTTATGCCTTCCACTCTTTTGCTCTATTTTTGCCCCCTTCCTCTCTTCCTTTCTGCTGGGGTATTTATAGGGAGCAATCTTCATCTCCCTCCACCTGACGTCTCTCCTCCTGATGAGCATGGTTTGAGAGATAAGCATGGTTTGAGGGAGTCGGTTTCTGCTGGGACTCGGACGTGAAGTCCAGTCCTTATCATTCTGGATTGTGATTATCATGAAGAATAGGATTGCTGCTCTGTGTTTGGATGGGATTAGGATGCCAACAGTCCTGCCATTGTTGGGCTGTTTGTGGTGGTTTTCTTCACGTTGTTGGCATGTCATGGCGGCGATGGACATGGGGGTGAGCTGATGAGCTAGTGATAGAAGTTGTGGGTGTTGCCGTGTGTTTGGTGACCGGTGTTTCATTTTTGCAGCGAGCTTCCTCTGTTTTTCGAAGGAAGAAGACAGTGAACAGTAATGAAGAACGGTGTTGTTTTGGACTGGAAATGGCAATCTCTTAATTTGGTCCTCCAAGTTTCAACATTTTTAATTGAGCCTCTGGACAGAATTTCAGCCCCTTTTACAAAATGATCATTGGACCTTAATCACTTGTAATTTTGTCCTTAATTAACTCAAAAATTTAATATTTATTCAATTATGCACCTGATTTCATTAATTAACTAATTCTAAGCCTAATTAAGTCCTCAAACTTATCCATTCTTCAATCAAATTCTTGATATCATTAATTAAACCTACTCAAAGTTTAATTGGAACCCCATACCAGTTAATTCTTTCAATTTCTTTCAAAACTAACATCCAAAGTCATGAGTCCAACATGATTAACCTCTCAAATCTTTCAATTTGTGTTGTTTTGAGTCAAAACCTCAATTTTTCATTCATTTCATTTTTTTTCATTTATGTTGTCCAAAATTGGGTTATGATAGTTACAATTGGTGATAAGGGGACCGAGGGTTGTGTGGGGAGGTTTGTGTGTCGGATGGGTGTTGCGATGGAAAGTATATTAAGGACGGAAGGTGTGAGATAGGGGTCGGCGGTGGGTTAGTACGTTGGAAACTATAATCAGGTGGCTGATGAAAAGAACATTGAAATGGAGATTTGTTTTGTAAGACCGATGTTAGCATACAATTAATAAGATAAACATATATTTTAAATGCACAATTCCATAATTTTAGAGGTGCCTTACAGTGACAAAGTAGTGTGAGACCAATTTCAACAATATGACGGTGACGACGCTTAACAGTACCATTTTGTTCTTGTGTATATGGACATTTTATGTGATGATGAATACCAATAGTTTTGAAGAAGGAATTTAATTTACAATATTCACCACCCCAGTCAGTTTGAACCGATTTTATTTTGTGAGAGAACTATCGTACAACCAAGACTTGAAATTGATGAAACACATCAGATTTACACTAAGAGGATAACACCAAATAAATTTTGTGTGTGCATCTATAAAGATCATAAAATAATAGAAATCATTAGAAGATCAAAAAGGGGCAGGGCCCCAGACATCAATATGGTGGACACTGAAAATTTAAAGGACGAGACGTAAAAGTGACCTTTTTGTTTGATGCTAAGAAACTCAGAACCCGGGAGCTTGGGTGACCAAGTTGACAATGCCAAACATCAGCGCAAGTGGATAAACTAGCAGCAAAAAAGCTTAGGGCATAAACATGGCAAAAGACTCCAAAAGGATGTAAAGGTCATCTTTACTCTGACCAAAAAGCAAAACTTCCTTGGTTATGAGATCCTTAACATAGAAAATAGAAGAGTGAAATTAAAAAAAAAAACACAGTTTTCATGGCAGAATTGTTGAATAGACAAGTCTTCTTTTAATTTTTGTAACATGCAAGACATTAGATAACTTAAAATTCATTTAGGGGTACATAAGATATTATGGGTTGTATTAGATAATGACAAGTCCCTTACCATCACGAACATGCAATTGATCATTATCAGGATAGGTTTTTGCATGTGTGTGTCATACCAACAATATTTAGATTAACATGCTGATTCGTGTCAGTGTCAGGAAACCAAGTGACAAAATTTGCTATTGAAATGTCACTAAATGAGTGGTTAGTCGAGGCTTGATTACCATGGTGCACAAGTTGGGAGCATTGCTGTGCGGAGTGCCCAAATATGTTACAAAGCTGACACTTAATCTGTCATTGCCACTAACCAACATTACTTGTTTTGTTCTGCTGCTAATAAAGTCGATTTTGCTATCAATTTCCACGTTGTGGCTACTAGAAACCACTGTTGTTACCTCTGAAATTCTAACCACAATAGTGATTTCAGGAAGGGCATATATTCCTCCACCCATTATGTTTTCCCCTATCCCATTATGAAGAAGACTTGTTATCATTAAACACAAAAGAAGCACGTTGAGTAGTGAAGACAGAGGGGGGTTGCACAAGTGTTGGCAGCAACGATCAGCTGTGGGAAGAGGGTGAATGGAGCTCCTATGTAAAAATTCATGAGTAGATAAGTGACTATGAAGCTCACAATATGGCAAAGGATCAGATTTCATTGATAAACTTGTAACTAAATCATGAAATTCACCGCGAAGGCCCCAGAACATGTATCGATTGAAATCCGTGAGAAAGATGGGGCAGCATACTACAACGAGTTCATCAAATAACCCCTTAGCCTTCTAAAGATAGGTGGTGACGGTATCATCACTTTGATGAAGGTCTTAAAGGCAGTCATGCAATTACATGATTCAAGAGTTCAAAGGAGACACAAGGGCACGTTCTAACGTGCTCTGTACACTGGCAGAGGTTGGATAATCCACCACAAGGTAGAGGACATCTATGGATAGAGAAGAGAGGAGAGTGTTAATGATGAGTTAGTCTTGCTATTTCCATGTCAAAAAGCTTGTGAAAAACCAAAACTTAAGACATGTGAGGTGGTAGAAACATCACTATTCAAAGAAGAACATATCGTCAAGACATCGACAAAAGAAAAAACACATTGACCAATCAGATATGGCTTCATCTGCATGCACCAAAATAAATAATTGGTGTTGGTCATCTTGAGATTGATGACTTGTTGTGTGTTGGAAAGAGGAATAATGGGTGGTGGTGCAGTAGAAACCGATGAAGCAGTTAGAGTTATATTGTGTGCAGAGACAGGCACACTAGCCGAAGCAAGGGCCACAAGGGAGGAGGAGGTAGGGGAGGTCGAGTTGACATTGATGCCAGTTGTAGCAACAACAGAGGAATCCATTGGTGAAGTTGGAGAAGACTGATAGGTGCGTCGGGAATGAATTTGCAATAGAATTATTTGCACCCCAAATACGCCCTACCTAAGGTAAGCTGCATTATTTTATTGTCTGATAAATGTTAAGGTTTCATTGTATTTCTAATTGCTGGTCTGTCTATGGTTCAAGAAAAGCCCTCCTCAATAAGGAGGTTCTTATCTTATCTGGTAAAACCTAATCATCCTAACATCAACAAAAGAACTACCTTTTTAATATCGAGAATACGTTTTACGTATAAATTCATAATTCCTGATATTAAACGAAAACAAAATAATTTTTTGGATTGTTTTGAAATATTGGCCAAGTTCTCGTGACTTTAATAAAGTGGTTATTAAAGCCAAAATGCATGCCAAAACATATATATTTTTTGAAGTTTTCTTTATTGTATGAAAATAAAATATGATTTTTTTTAGACTTGGTCGCATGTGCCATAACCCAATTATGGGTTCTTCCCCAAAAAAATCACATTTTTTTCAAAATAAAAATCAAAAAAATAAAATAAAGGCTGGCAATATGGAGAAAGCAGATCAAGGAGGACTACAAAAATAGGAAACAATCAAGCTGTAATTTTTGAAGGAAATTCAAGGCTTAATTGTACCCCATTATGCCCAAAAAAGGAGAAAAAAATGCAAATTCAAGGTCAAATTAAATGATTTTGCATAAAAATTAAGTCCAATGACATAATTAAATTTTTAATAGGCCAATTTGATTTAATCATGGGCCAAATTGAATTTTAATTATGTTTAAGAATTAATTTGGGTCCAATTGAAGGATTTAATTAAGTGCAAGGACGTAACTATACTTTAAATGAGTCAAATTAATTTTATTTGGGGCTTAATTGGTGAAAAATTAAGTTTGGGGCCTAGTTTGGGCTTAATTGAGAAGATTGGAATTTTAAGAGACCAAATTTAATTTTTACCAAGTTAATTGATTGAAATTAAGGGTCAAATTGCATGAAAATTAATGTTTTTGGGTCAATTAGGGGTTAAATTGACAAAATTCACAGCCAAGGACCATTGTGCAACAAGCGGCCAACTATGGGGGTTTACTTGACAAAATCAGGGGCAAAATCGTAAGAAAATTGAAGTTTTAGGGTCAATTATAGGTGCAATTAAATCAAATTTAAAAAGGGAGGACTGAAATGAACTTTGGTCAAAATCAGAACTTTGGTACTGTTCATCTTCTTCTTTAAATCTCTGAAATAACAGCTGAGGTTACCTACTTTGTAGATGCATTTAATGTACTTAACATCCACCAAATTTGCCAAAACTTGCACAAAACTGATCACCAGACATCCCTCTACGTCCTGGTATGGTCTTCACCGGCTCACTAGCAAATAAACGGACGTGGCACCACCCCAAAGAGGCCAACTCAGGCAGCCTGCAGCTGCAGATTTGACAATTTGACAGTGCACCATGCCTACTTTGAGCCAACGGTTGGGATCTCTCCCATCTGAATCAAGGGCTTAAATTTTACCCCGGTTCATACGAGATTACCCTCTTCCATCTCCTATAAATAAAGGTGGATTTCATGGCCTGAGGGAGGAGACAATTGGGTCCAAATAAGCCAAAAAACCAGCCTTCCTCCCTCTCCCCGCTACAGATTTTCTTCTTCTGTTTCTTCTTCTTTCTTCCTCCGCCACATGAAACCAGCACCGTCACCATTTCTTTCTCTAGCTCTGCCTTGAGCAACCAGCACCACCAAGCTTTGCCAAGACCACTGGCTAGCCACCACTGCCTCTGTAATAAGCCACCGTGAACGTCTTTCTCTCCTCTGCAAGACGTTCCTTCTTCCTTCTCTCTCCACCGTGTCTTCAGCCCCTGAAGACCCCGCAGACACCTTTCTCCTCCACCAACAAATGGCGGTGCAGCCTCCCTGCGAACTCAAATCCACACTAGTGGAAGAATAGCCACCGCGATAGCCGGTCCCTCTTCCCCTGCAGATTTTCTTCTCCTTCTTTTATCCT
>Ga0325410_1006380_pt1 | contig 12942 bp, 10 predicted proteins | sample PopdelMetagenome_16_FD_206182 | JGI IMG/M metagenome (GOLD analysis project Ga0325410, IMG submission 206182) | Populus deltoides microbial communities from Bellville, Georgia, United States - Xylem-PdIQD-R3 | ecosystem: Host-associated > Plants > Phyllosphere > Stem > Wood/Secondary xylem... | reverse complement strand
TAGCCGTTTCTTTGTCCTTTCACTTTCAATAGTTAATCACATCAATCAATCCTTTGAATTGTGAGATATGCCTGCATTTAAAATGAACATTTACCATAAATTAAAACTATCTTATATTATCAGATCTGTTATTATAAAACATGCTCTAGTTAAGGAGTTATTAATACTTCAAGTGCAAAATGATGATATAAAACCTTGATAAAAATGCACTTTTAAGTACTAATCAGTATATAATAATAATTCAAACCATTTATTAAGATCTTTAGCGAAATTTGAATTAAAAGTCTTTGACTTGACCTTTTGACACCTTATCAAGTTCTATATTTCTACTGAGAGAAGTAAACTTTTATCCCTTAACTTTGTATTTCTAAAGTGATGAGTAATTTGTATCTTTAAAGTGGTGGGTTATTTATATTTGTATCTCTTTGGTTTTGTACCTTAGATAACATTTGGTTATTATCCCGAGATAGAAGGGTTTTTAGACGGTGAAGATACAAATGTGTTTGGTTAAAGAGACATACATAAAAATAAATTTGTTTCTAGAATAATTTTGAAGTGAATTTTTGTACTTTCAAAATGAAAGAATTTATATTTTTTATTTCTAAAATATCCTTGTGAAATACTCTCAATTCCAAAATTCTTCAACTAAGACATGTAACAATAAATATGATTACTATCATAGTTTTAAAAAAAAACTTTAGGGTCGATCTTGAGCAAGACCCAAGTCACAAGAAGGGAAGGTCAATGCAAGTTGACTTAAGTCAATGTAAGAGTAAAAGTGGTTGTTATCATAGTCTTAAAACCCAATTAAAGGGTCAACCTCGAGCAAGGCTCAGGTTACGGGTCAGTTGGTTCAACCCTGGTTAACCCGAGTCAACGTTACAATAAAAATAATTATTATCTTAATTTTAAAATCTTAAATGGGGTCGATCCGAGGCAAAACCCAAGTCACAGAATGGGAGGGTTAATATGGGTCAACGTAAGAATAAAATCTTGTCATAGTTTTAAAACTCAACTTAAGGGTCAACTTAAGGCAAGGCCAAGATCACAAGGATAAACCTAGGTTGGCCCAAGTTAACGTAAAGATGAAAGTAGTTATTATCATAGTTTTGAAAATCAACTTAAAGGTCAACCCAAGGCAAGGTCGCCATGATAAAAATCAACTTAGGTTGACCCAAGTCAACACAACGATAAAAATAATTATTATCATTATTTTAAAACTCATCTCAAAAGTCAACATAGGATAACGTCTAGATCATAGATAAGAAGGTTTAACCCTAAAAAAAATAAAAAAAGAATAAAAGCAACCGGGTTTTGACCAAAGAAATTAAAAAAAAAAAGTTAATGGGCTCTTGATGTGAATCATGGGAATTATAATCCAGATGGTCTAATGACAAGAGCGAGAGTGAAACAACTACAAAGAGCCTTGACGAGTCAAATTGGAATGATTGAAGTTGCGTCGGAGTTAAAAATTAGCACCCAGTTTGAAATTAGTTCAAGGGTGCTTATTTGCCTACAATTGAAACTTAGAGATGGGAAAAGCCCTTAATCATTCTTGTGATGCTGGGCTACTTGAATTTGGGTTGATAATGCAAATAAGTGAAGGAATTGATGTTGTTTATGATCAGAACAGTAAATGAATTTGAACCCGAATTTGAAGTCATCAATTGCATATGAAAACAAGGCTAATCTAGGTGGATTTCAAGTTCAGAACGTGATCTTTCTAGATTGTCCAACCATGATTGCATTGGATTTTTGTGCAAGAAGTTATAGCCATTTTAAATTTGGTCTGTTTATGTTTCAATTAAAGTCAGAAAATGTGCGCTAGTTAAATTTGTCTAGTTACTTTGTCAAAGTCTAATTTTTGGGCTTGACTTCTGTCATGTCGAATTTTTCTAACTATGGAGGGATGTTCCAATTACAAATATACTATTAGAATATGTAATAAAGGACTTTTGGTCAAGATTTGAAACTTAATTCAGAAAATTAAAAATTGTTCTTCCAAATTGATTTTGTGAAGAACCGTACCTGACTTATCACTCTTCAATCACAAATAGTGTGGCGTCGAAATCCTAAATTGATCTTTGTGGCATCCAGATCGACTTATCAAAGTATCATTCTAATCTATTCTCCATCTTATTTACCTGAAATCACTATAATCCAACCTAAACATAAAAAAAAAGACAACACAACCAGACCCATCCTTCATCCATTTTTGTCAGATTCATTGTTACCGATTTTCGAATCATTCACGACACATCATCTTCACTCATGTTTTATCCTAGATCAACAGGGTTGCGAGTCAATCCTGGTTTTTGACTTGGTCAAGTCATGTCAATCTTTTAAAAAAGCCTTTGATCAATCGAGTCCCGAATTGACCTGCTAGACCAGTCTAAATTTTATAAGTTATTATATCTAATTTTTTAATATATATATATATAAATAAGTTAGACAGTAATACATATTAAGAATAAAATGGAATTTTTTATATTTTATCTTATTTTATTCACCATAACAGTAATCAATTTTAACCATACAAAGATAATTATTTTTTTTACACCACTACCCAATAAAATTTTATCATCATCTTTTTTGTTATTTTTACTATTTCTAGTATCTTCATCTCATTTATTCTAAAATAGTAATCAAGGTAAGCAAAACCTATCCCTTATTAATAAGCTATTTTATTTCAATATTGATATCATCCGGTATCACAAATTAAACAATCTAACAAAGCAAATTAAACAATCTAACAAAGCTGCTTCTCATCAAAGACTTGAGTATTACACAATTCATTCGATGTTTTAACTTCCAAAGAATGAGGTACAAAACCAACTAAATATGCACTAAACATGCACATTTACATCAAGATCAAAATGAATTGCAAACAAAAGCAAAATGATATTAAAATCCTATTTTTTGTAATCTTAATTTTTTATATATCAGATTTAATCTTTTTTTTTTAATTATTATTTATTTTATTTGAAATAATTTATAAAATTATATATATTTTTTTAAATTTTACCATCTTTTAAGTTATTAAACTAATAGATTTATTCTCTATTATTTTAATTGTTATTTATTTTATTTGAAATAATTTATTAAATTAAAATTTTTTTTCTCATTTAACTTTTTAATTTATAAGATTCATTTCTTATTATTTTTCAACTCTTTTTTTATGACATAACCAAATACTGAAAAATATTTTTCAATTTATTTTCCATGATAACTATCAAATATCAGAAAATAATTCACTTAATTCACTTTTCAAAAATTTATTTTTTTAAAAAATAATTTTCTAAAAAAAAACTACTTTCCAGCAAATAATCAATGGCTAATCCCTGACTTAGAAAAATTGTTCGATTTTAACTTGTACTATGGAAAGGGAAAAAAAAATGGGGAGGGAGGGAGATGGGTGTTAACTCCCTGCTTTTTCTCACTGCCCCTACGTCTCTCAAATTCTTTTCCCTATATGTATCAACACTGTTTATTCTCGACATCATAATGCAGTTACTTGAGGATTATGCATCAGGAGAGCATCAGTCTCTCCAATCTCTGCATGACGACCAGACTCTGATACAGAGGATGATGATCCAGCAGTCTTGTCTTTATTGTCTGGCAATGTTGTGGGTGCCAAAAGCGTGCTTTCCTCAGTCTCTGGCTTCTGTAGTAGTTGGAGCTGACTTTGCAGGACCTATTGAAAAGGGCAAAAGGCAGAGCTTGAGAAACATGTCACTGAGAAACCAACATAACTTGCTTAAAATGCCAAATATTTAAGCTCAGAGACAATTAACTAGAACCAATGCATTGTTAATCTACTATAGAAATTATATTTAAACATGTGATTGGAGCAATACATATACATATGGAGCACCTAATAATCTGTCTTGATGATACAGTTCATATAGGACAACCAATTCCCACAAACAAGGTTGTATCAACTTGTTTAATTCACAACTCAACATGGAAATATATAAAAGCTTTCTTCCAGAATTTCAAAACATGAAAAAAGGCACATTTGGATATTTTCTGATTGTGTGATTTTCACAAACTCAAGTCAGGCCACAGTATTTACATAATTAGCCTTGTTATGCATTGAATAACAAGTAACAATTACATGGAAAAAGACTTTGGAATCAGAATCTTACCAATATTACGAATAAGATTCACTCGTTCAACATTGCATAACACAAACCAAAATAATAATAAAAACAACCAGGGACAGAAAAGAATCTGTAAACTGCACTTAATGATACCTCAATCTGGTGTTGAAGAAAATTTTTCTGAGCTTCCAACTTAGAGATTGGTGTACTGCCCGCTCTCTCTCCCTGATACACACTAGCACTATGTGCCTGAAAGGGGATAAAGACACAGTGGGGAAGTTGAGGAAAGGACAAGTTTGATGGCCCACCATGGATAGAAAACTGCAGGTGTTGTTGTCCAATGAAACCTTGCTCTCCACCTGACTCCACAGTAGTCCTGTCAGCCAAAGGTCTTTGAACTTGAGGTATTAAGGCATATCCAGGAGACCTGCAAATACTGAGGATTAGTTCTTTCCAAAATTCGACTACAGCCACTAGTTGGAACCACAAATTGGTTGCAAGAGGACATAAATATAGGAATAGACAGCCTGGGCCTTCATCATGTCTGAAAAAGTAAACAGTAGGATGGGGAATGCAGAAAGTAATTAAGCGTATAGAACTTCAAGAAATTTGTCGCATCTAGTTTCAGCACAATAATTAGAAGAATATGTTTCTGAGGTGCCAAGTTTTGAGTCCATTTCAAAATCTGACATAAGATTGAAAACAAGAGTGCAAGGAGCATGCATGCATCTGTATGAGAGTAGACACCCACAGGCATACAAATCATATATAAGATGAGTTAACAGAACCAAGATCAAACCCAGTGCACATGCTGTTTATTAATATATAGATATTACTACTGGGTAGAAGGGCATACCACACTGGAGTGTTTGCTGAAGGATATGTGAATGACTTCTCGTATAAAGAAGCAGCAGCAGCAGCAGCAGCTTGGAGTCTGACCTGATTCTGGATCAAACTATCATCAGCCACACCACCAGCCGAAATCTGAGCTGCAGTAGTTGCAGTGCCTATTCCTGTACAAAATTTCAACAATTAGCTAACGAAATTCAAAACAAGAAGTCAGCTTCACTGAATAATTATATAATCATAAACGTTAAGTTTCTATGCTTGCTCCAACAACATAACTTAAAAAAAGAACACTGAATAACAAAGGGAAAAGGAAAATACATCCTACAAGGAAAATTGCGATTTTTTTTATCCATGCAGTGCTATTTCAATCCAGGAAAATATTAAAAAAAAATGCATGGCTTCCTATGTTAATCACACTGCATGATTCCATAGCTGATTAATGGCTTTGGATGAAGCTGGCTTCTGATCACATCAGACTAACAGTCAAATAACAACACATCATGCACAAAAAGGGAAATTGGCTAAAATCACTTCTGAAATCTGGTCTCTGAACACAGTTGAATCCTCAATGTTCCTTCCTTCATTTCAGGTAGATCATCCTTTGTGTTTGTAGGATAATGGCCTTTTTCATACCACATCCATGTGGTTGGGCTCCTTTCCAATTTTCATTCTATAGTTTTTCAATGAGATACCTTCCATTGCCCCATTACCTTCTCCATTAAATTAATGAAGCTGTAAGTTGAATCCCATAGAATGCCATAGTCATTGATGGCACAAGGGGGCTTTAATGCAACAAGGCTTGGTAGACACCATTTATTCACATAATTGAAGGTTCCACAACTTTTGAACCAGTGAGGGTGTTACCAAGACAGAGTTAGGATGGAATGGTCTCATCCAAAGTGACTGGCCAGTTGGCATTGTAGAGGTGGCTCTCACATGGGAACTCACCAAAATATTTTAATTATCTTGACATCTTCAATGCTCTTTTTTTGTCTTTACTAGATAATAAAATGCTCGACTCCTTGGTTATTCTACAATAGTAACCCTCATTCATGAGCTATATAAAGTTAAAATAGAGAATTATTGTAAGAGTGGACATAAGTAACAAAAAAAGAGAGAGGCTAAGGTGAGTGTCCCTTGGCTAGACAGCACCAAATCAAATTGCCTCTCCTCGAGGCGTTGAGGCAGCTAGGTGGGGTGTCTAACAATAATGCTGAAGATACCAGTATTATTTTTCACGATTTCAATTAAAAAATGGTTAATATAACAGTGTAACTACAAAATCAACTCAGCATTTTGCTGTCTCTTTATTTAACATCCAATGATGTTTTCACATTCATTACCTTTGACAGCAAAGATAAGAAAGCCATCAAACCAAACCTCATAGAACTCAATCATCACAAGAAAGTCATATGGTGACTAGAGAGATAACATGTCTAATCATATGGCTCTTCTTTGTAATTTTCTCTTTTTTCTCCCATAGGAAAGACACAGGGTGGATGGCGGGGGTGAAGTAGCAGTCTGATTTATAATGATAGCCTCTATCTATTAAGTACGATGAGGATTTTAAATGATTCATCTCCCACATATTTCTTCCAAATTCATCAAGTTTCATGTTCAAGAACTACAAATCCTAGATTGTGACCTAGAGAAAAGAAAGTAAAATCAACATCAATGTCTATATTGTAAAACCCATTAAAAGTGTACAAGTCAGTATGCAATCATGTGCATGAAAAGCATTCACAAAGTTAACAAATAGAACCAATTTGCTGACTTCTACAAAGCCGCCTCATTAGTACATATAATAAATTTTTCCGTAAAAACAATTCACCATTTACGAGTGTGCATTCAATCAAAAACAATGCTCAAGTAACATGATTTATTATTATAGCTTCTCGGTAAAATAAGCTTAAGAAGAAGAGGGTTGGTAAAGATATGTCACCATAATTACCCTGTTGATGAGTATCTGGCTGTGCTCCATGTTGTCCTCCAGCTGTACTTGCACCATTTTCAGGTGGTACAACTAGGGCTCTGCATGTAGGGCAAGTATGTTGTCGCTCCAGCCACGAACGCAGACAATGAACATGAAAAAGATGTCCACAGATTAACTTTTTGGCTGTGGTCATCTCTTCACGACATATAATACAGGTTGCGTCACTTCTGAACATTATGAGAAAAAAAACTGAGAATCTTGATACAAATGAACATTCAATAAAGTGTCATAAACATAAATGCTAAAGAAGGTTTAGAACTCACGCATTAAGCTCTTCGGCTGTTGCATCTGGAAACCGATCATTCATATTGGAAGTGATCTTCCGATAACGAATGTAGTCAGCAACACGAATTTTGAAATTCCTGAATGTCTCATAAAGCTCCCGTATTAGGTGCAAAGGCACACCATAGTTCCTGCATAAACAAACTCAGATTTATTCAAGGAACAAATATATCAAAAAGTATAGGGTTAATGTGCAGTGCATAACTTAAACATATTAAAATATCTGCAAACAATCGAAAGAAAAAAAAATCTAGTGGTATGAAATAAATAAATAAACAAACACATTGAAATAAATAAACAAATGCATTGATTGTGATACAAATTATTAATAAACGATTTAAAACAAAATCCATATAAGCAAACAACTACAACAAAAATTGCAACAATTCGAAATATTTAGGCATCAAGTCAACACATGATTCTTGGCCGCTATCCCCATTGCTTTCTGCGACACTCACTTTCAATTTTATTGCAATTTACACATCAAACAAATTTTTCCTACAGTACAATTTCAATGTCCTATACCAGCAAGAACATTTTCCAATCAAGGCAGCTATGTTTGTAGTGCATACAGACTTAAGATGATGTAGCCTTGAATTATCAATTTGAGTTAGCATTTATAATGCACTTTCAGTCCCATAAGGGGCTTCAAGATAAATAGATTGAAAATCAATTTTGATAAAGTGACAATAACAAGTCAACCTAAGATGTAATCTCAATGTCATTCCGAGAAGAGATGAATGTACATGTGTGGGCGTGCAATGATAAGATGGATCAGCAAAAGAGGGTTCTACGGAAATTTAAATAGTTCCCCAATAGCACACTAACTACTTTCTTGTTAAGCCACTTCCATGTTTTCAAAATCCACCCTTTCTAATTTTTTTCACACAAGATCTATGCGCATATAATTTGTGGCACAGATATATTCTCTGGCACCAGTTTCAGAAGTACAGAAAGTGTGACACTTGCCATTGAGGTTCCTTTCTAGTTATTACCAGGTTGTGTTTCAAAATAAATGTAAAGGTAAATAGATAATGTGGATATATCTGTGAATGTGCATACAATACATGTGCATGTATGCATGCACACACACCTGTCTAAGATTAAAAAACAAGTCATTTTCAAGAGAAATCAAAGAAAATAACCATTAAAAATTTGTCAAACATATTGTCCCATTCTCCATAAACTGGACTTTGAACCACAGTTCTTTAGCTATGTGACAAAACAATTTGAGTTTCTCAGTAGACAGAAGTCACTTCCTGAAACCAAGATTAATAACAAGGGATCGGCATGGTTTTAAATGTCTTCTGCTATGCACCATGCCATTACATAATATATTTTTGGACTATGTTACAGCCCATCATTCAATTGATCAAAACAGCTCCAATAACCACCAAAAAAAATAATATCACACCTAAAACTGCCATGACTATCATATCTAACCCGCAATAGCCAGCATCTATAACATCATATCTGTGTTTTATAACAATGGAGATGACCTTTATTTTTTCCATCCAACCTTAAAAAAAGATACTTGAAATACATCCTACTAGTCAAAAAGCTCTACAAGCCACATAACATCACTCCTAAGAAAATTAGTAGGAAGATGTTACAATAGTTGCCAAGTAAAATTTGTCCATCTTCAACTCATCATAATGAAAACAGGTTTGCAAGTCGATATCACATTGTATCCTTCACAAGTGTTAGATCTATATGTGGTCAAATACTCTCATTGCAGCATGTCAATGTCTATAACATTGAATGTGTATACTATCAAAGTAATGTCCATGTGGGCAAATAGGGTACATAAACTACAAATACTTTTCATATATACAACATGCCAGAATGAGAATTAACATCAAACTTGATTACTTACATGAAAATGACAAGGAAGAAGCACAAATACATAGACAAGTGCAGCAAGTCCCGAACAAGTTCCATGTAGAAGGTGTAGACAGGCTTTCTTTCCCATTGTCCTTCCATAAGCATGTCACTCACATAGAAAACATATTTTACAAATGTTGATACAGTTGTTGTCGCCAGTATCATGTACCTAAGATTCAAAATGGTAGACATTAATTCAATGGCAACAAAGAACACAGGAATTTCGAATTGTAAACAAATGTATTCCTAAAGTGTAGAATTGAGTAATTTCATAAGCATAGAGGTCAAAATTGATGATGCTTTGTTTTCAAACAATGATATCCAAATTTTCCAGAATTGATTTTCAGAATCCAGATAAACTTAGAAGGGAAATCATAGATAACATCTGAACATAAGAAGATCACAAACACCAATTAGACCGCGACATGCTAAAATTATGGTTGTCGCTGATTTTTCCAGGACCACACTTTTGGTAGCACAAGAGCCAGTCAAAAATCAAAAAAACAAAATTTCTTTCAAGCTGAAAACCCCTGTGAAGTTTCAATCAGATATACAAGCACATTCCCAGTCAGAGCTTGACATGCTAAGATTCCCGCCATCTCTAACTTTCTGCAGCACAAGTTCCGGTTGAGATAAAATCAAAATGAATTTCATGCTGAAAACTCCAGTCCAGTTTTGTTCAAACCTGCAGAAACTCTACCCCCACCAACGATGAAGCTTTATTAGACATAAAGGTGTCATGAATATGACTTTAAATTAAATTTTATCTCTCCTTTCATAAAGAAAAGTTATAATAGAAAGGAGTTAAAGATTTTTCCAAAACAAAAACATGGGCCTTCACTAGCTTCAAACAACTTTCCTATATTCAACTTATTACTGCAAATCAGTTCAAGCATGCATGCCCATTAGTTGATCCAAATTCTGCAATAAATATCAGGCCACAAGTCTAGCAGCAGAAATTGATATCAGAATCACAAAAACCAGTTAAAATGGTCAGATGGCCCTGTTGATAAGTTAAAATGGATTACCAAGGTTCAATGATATATCAACCATAACCAAGATCAAGTAGGGAGAAAGAAAGAAATGTCACTCGAATTGATAATTTGCAAGCCCATAACTTCCAAGATCATGGACAAAGAAAGAACTATCAACCAAAAGTGATAGCTTTCAAGTCCATGTACTGAGGACCAGGAAGCTGCAAACTATCATATGGACCAAGTAAATTGAAACCAACCACAACTCCATCGTTATCACGGTTCCAATTTTAACCATAAGTTCCACAATGACCAATCTGGAGTCGAAGATACAAAGTTAAAAACAATTAAGTTGCAAGGGCACAATAAATGCATGAAAAGTATCAAAGAAGCATCTACATGACTATTTGTAGCACATCTATATAGTCAATTGCATTGCTATATTAGCAAGTTTCCTCGGTATTTTAAGATGGCATCTCTCAAGCCTCGTGCCATTTGGATAATTTGAAAAAAAAAAAAATAAGACCAATTTTGCAACACCTTTCATCTCTTTCTATGTCCTCAGTTAACAAACATTCCAATTGCAAAAGTTGGCATGCGCATATATATTCACGCCCCTTACTTTTCCCAGTTCAATAATTGATGCATATAAAAATACAGAGAAGTCATGAAAAATATGATGGCACCCTTGATTTATCTATTTTGTTTTATTTCTGTTTTTCTATCAATTTCAAAAGCTAATACACATATAAAATAATTCGGGCTGAAATATGTGATACATCTAGAAAGCAACCTAATTTTCTTGCGTGTCCATCCAGGATGTGAATTTACTGATTCTTTAAACTTCATTCACTCTCAATTCTGAAGTAGAAATGTGGCTACATAATGATAACAAACCTCAAGTAAAAGCGTAAACAAATGCCAACGTTCATGTGCACAATGATAATGACAAAGGGTTTGACTACTTTGCAACTAAACATGGTCCCAACTAACATGCTATGGCAGCAGTTCAAGCAGGACATTCATGTGAACTGGAATACAATCAGAAGATCTACCACTTTAGAAGTCATTAGATGTAATTAAATCTATTATCTTTACATTTCCATTAGAGTAAAGAAACTGGAGTTTCTCTGTCACCCAGCTAGAGCTATATACGTGCTACTTAGAGCTTGTTCGTTCAGAACCCTTCACTTACCAGCTGCAATTTCTATTACATAAAGCAAGCTGATATTCCTTTTTAATTATGCTGGTTGTCAGATAGGCTCAATGTAGGTTAATACAGTTCATGACGTTCAACTTAGTTTACAATTTCATCTCCTAATCCAGCAATGTACAGAAATCGTCCCTTTTCTCCACTGTATCTCAACACGGCATCAGTCAGTAATACAACTGATGAGTTTAGCTACGAGGTTAAAAGCTATTACGAAGCAGCATAAACAAAAACATAACAATCCTGGCAATTGAATGTAAGAAGAAAATAGGACTGTGATGAAAGAAACAACAAATAAAAGGGAAAAAGCATACGCGTTTGTCAACTTACTCGAACGAGAAGAAGAGAGACACAGAAGCCTGCCTGGTTTCAAGCAAATGCTTGACAGAAGAGTACAAGAAGAGGCTGTCTACGAGAAGAAGAAACCCCAGAAACGAAACAATCCGAACATGAGATAAGTAGTTAACGGATGGTGTTGTCTCGATATACTCAACCCTCTTTTGAGCCAACCAATGCAAAGCCTTGATTAACAACAAGGCGGTGACCATGGCAAGAAAGGTGACGGAGAAATCCTGCCTAAAAATAGTGATGGCAAAGAGAATTTCCATGAGCTCTCTCCAAGACTGCTCATTCAACCTCTCAACTTCAGCTTCGCGGAGGGAACCAAGGAATAGCCGCTTTGTTAATTGCCACAAAATGCACATAATTACTAAACCCATGTTGAGAAGAAGCACTAAACTGATCTTAGAGGTAGATAAGTAAACCATAGCTGGATAAAACTGCCCTCTGCTGTTAAATGCGTGATAGATTATAGCTAGAGTCGCCACCGAACTAACGCCCGCGTATGTGCGCAGCCGCATCATTTTTTCGTCTCAATCTACAAAATCAAAACCCTAATTATAACAATCCGCGCGCGCGCGCGCACACTGATAATGAAACCCTAAACCGATAGAATAGAATAATAAAATTGAAATCAAAATCAGGTAGACACTTTTTAAGAATCAGCACCGATTCAAAGGAAAAATATAGAAATTATAGAAAAGGGAATGAACTTAATTATTAATTGACCTTTCTAAGAAAATATCTGTCTGTTGTTAGTTTGTCGTTTACTCGAGGAAAGAGCAAAAACTTGTTTCTTGATTCGCAATGATATATGACAGTGGCACGCGTCGTAACAGTATTTGATTGGCCATAAAAATATTAAAAAATAATAAACTCTATTAAGTTAATAATATTATTAAAAACTAAAATATTAATAACAACAAAGTAAAAAAAAATAACAATTCAATGTAAAATATTTTTTAATATTATAAAAATATATATTCACAATATTTTAAAAATATCTTAATAATTTTATTTGTTAACGTAACAAAAAATAAATGAGAATAAAATAATTTTATAATATATATATGAATATAAAAAAAAAGACAAAAAAATTCAATTATCACTAACTTTTTAAATCATGACCGGGTTATAAGACCGAAATCACTATATATGAAAAAATCATAAAGGTTAAAATCACAAAAAAAACAACATAAAATAAAAATAAAAATAAAAAAATTACAATAAAAATAATGGATGTTAAAACTACAATAAAAAATAAATCAAAATGCAACAAAAAATTTTAAATTTAAGAGTTATTTAAAA
>Ga0325410_1006374_pt1 | contig 12950 bp, 4 predicted proteins | sample PopdelMetagenome_16_FD_206182 | JGI IMG/M metagenome (GOLD analysis project Ga0325410, IMG submission 206182) | Populus deltoides microbial communities from Bellville, Georgia, United States - Xylem-PdIQD-R3 | ecosystem: Host-associated > Plants > Phyllosphere > Stem > Wood/Secondary xylem... | reverse complement strand
AGAACAGTTATATTACTCCAAGAAACCACAAAAGAAAGGGATCAAAACAAGCCAACGTAAATAGAACAATGAGATTGTATTACTCCAAGAAAAAAGAAACTACAAAAAATTGATGGATCATGTTGCACAGTGAGAGACAGAGAAATTGAAAATGTACGGAATTCTGACTTCGCCTGAGGCTGTGTATGAAAAAATGAACGAAAGGAAAGTGTTTTCCTTTCTTTAACAGAAGGAAAACACTTTCCTTCATTAACGTTACTTTTTTCAGTTTGACTGAAATTCAGTTTTCTTTGACTATTTTTTTATATTGTTGCCAAACATGGGAAAATAAGGAAAGTAAATTCCAGGAATTCACTTTTCTGCAATCAAACACACCCTTAATGATTCATGATTATCACACTTGTACACCGATATAGTTAAACTACACAATGGTGAGATAATTATTTTAAAAAGAAATGAATTGAATATATAGTTAATCATCAATTATGAAGTGATTGTAATTAGTAATTACACAATAAAAATAAGCTTTTAAAGTACAATAAATGAATGAATATGTAATAGTTAGTAAATTAATCATAGTATCTTTCAAAGAGTTTCTATATAAAATGTAAATTTTTTTATATGTTTTATATTTTATGATCCCATAAAGATTTATTAGTTTTTTTTTAACAAGTATGTTATTAATTAATTATTTTATAAAAGTTCATAACGTCCTTTTGACGCATGGTTTGGACCCAAACCATGGTCATGAATCTTGTTACTGGGCTCATTCCCAATACCTTCATGGGCTCGAATATGATGCCTATCTTTTTTAGGGCTTAGACAATATACCCGAGCTCAAGTGTTGGTCCCCTCCAAACATCATTTGGGCTAAGGTGTTGAGCCCACGCTTAGTACCCTATTGGCTCAGGTGATATCGTTTAAGCTCAAGCTTTGAGTATATGCCTATTACATCTTAAGTTCATTATTGTTTATATCAAATATATTTATCTTTTATTAATAAATATATAATAAATATTTGTCTCTTATTAATGTTTATGTTAAAGATATTTATTTCATATTAATATACATGCAAGAGATTTATTTCTCGTTGATGGTATCAAGATAAAATGATTATTCAGTCCCTCAACTTAAGCAATAAGATGAGGCATATGAGCTATAAATATTCCTTGAACTATACATGTAAAAAGTTCATAATTTTTCATTCTCAATATGCATATTTCATTTTCTTACATAATATTTATTATCATATAAAAACAAGAACAAATAACCTTATTTTATTTTTAGAATTTAATACTCTTTTACATATTTATTAATCTTTCCCTCTATAAATATATTAATTTAAGTATCCGAGAGTCCTCAAATTAATCAACATGAGATTCGTTTTGGAGGTATTAAAGCATTATAAAAATATTTGATTAACCAATAATCCAACACTTAAAGAACTCTATTCTTAAACAACTCAAATTTTGTAATATTATCGTCATGTTTGATGAAATTATCTAAAAGGAGGGAGTGGGGGTGGTGATTTGAAGAACATGGATTTTAGCACATTGTGTTAACTAAGATAGTGTTTGACAGTGTGGTAGCGGTTGTTTTTCAAATAACTCCTTGTGCCGAAATGCATGCCAATGATTTTTTTTATTTTTTAAAAATTATTTTTGATATCAGCACATCAAAATGATCCAAAACATACAAATCATATTAAATTTTAGCAAAAAAAATTAAAATTTTTTTAGAACGCAATTTGCACTGCGTTCCCAAACGCATTCTAAGTAGACAGTAGACTATTTTTACAGTTGTGGAAATGTGGTATCATCTTTCACCAATAATTAGTACATCAGAATGATATAAAAATACCAAAAAATATTAATTTAAAATAAATAAAAAAAATAATTATTTTTAAAAAATATTTTTAAATACAAAAACAAACCGGCCCGCCCTACCCAAAAAGAATCGTGAAAAGGCACCCAAAATAAAAAGGAAAAAAAAAAGAGAGAGGGAAAAGGCTGAGTAGCAAACTAATATAAAAGATAGCTTTTGTATGGAAAAGGGAAACTAAGAACGCATGAGAAATTTTGAAAAATGCCGCTCCTATTTGTATCCAAAACATTCAAATTCAAAGGTGCCAAAAAGTTTAATAGCCTTTACTAGGATTTGAAACATTATATAGAGGCAAGCTTGGCTTAAAGGGAATTCACATACTTTTACAAGGATCTTAATAGAGGCCTTAATTCAATCAATTGTCCTTTCAAATCACACTCACACTCACACTCACACTCACACTCCTGTTGATTTCTCATTTGTCATTCAACTACAATGATAGAAAGCTTCCCAGACAATGAAAAGAAAATGATCCCACCCACGGGTTTTAATTTGACAGCCTTCCTCGATAAAGGAAGGAACTTTTTGCTTGAGAATTCTTGCACACATTTTGGACTCCGAAACTACTTATTATTGATTATGCGGGTTAATTTTTTATATATATATAAAAAACAAAAAAAAATTAAAATCTAAAAGTATTAAGTTTTTTTATAAAATTATATCTAAGAGTTTTAGATTTGACTGCAATACTTGATCTAGAAGTAATATTTATAATATTAATAATAACATTAAACTTGCATTACCTAAGTTTAAGTGAGTTTGACTACAACACCAGATCCATTAACCTTGGATGTGGGTCTGGCTATAAAGTCGTGTCATAAAAGTGTGATAATTAAATAGATTAATGAAAAAGAAAAAAACAAAGAAAAAAATCAAAAGGAAGAAAAAAACTAATGAAGAAAAAGAAAAAAAATCTGAATTAACTGGGTTAACCCGTCAAACTTGGAATTCGCGTCTTGAAAGTTTGATAACTAAATAGAAAAAAAAATTACGGGTTAAGTGAGTTAAACCGTCAAACCAGGTTAACTCGTCAAACCCGAGATACGTGTCGTGAAAGTCTAATAATTAAATAGAAAAAAATTTAATATAAACAAACCAAACCAAACAAATAAAAATTAATTAAAAAATGTAAAAAAAAATCCTGTTAATAGTTTCTAAAATGTTTCTCTTTTTTTGTCGATCAGTAATTGTTAGTCAGCTTTTAGCTGATGAAGTCATCTGAGACTACATCAAATGATTTAAATTTGAATTTTCCTCGGAAAAGATTAAAAAACAAGATTATAACATGTTTGAAAAGCTTGATAAACACATTAATTAAGATAAAATGCTATGAACTCGCAATCATGTGAAAGAGTGCTTGTCAATTCAATTTGCACCACGCAAACACACGCAATTCAAGAGTTTGTTTATTTTTTTTTATATTTGAAGAGTTGTTTTTATATGTTAATATTAAAAATAAATTTAAAAAAATTAAAAATTTATTTTAATGTATTTATGAAAAAAATAATTTAAAAAATAATTATTATCACAATATTAAATCCGTTAACATTCATTTAAGCAGGTTAAAGTTATTTTGCTATCCTTATGTTACACATGGTGGGTCATGATGCCTTATTATGTGGCACTCAATTGCTTACATTTTAAGTTGTAGCTGATGAGGATGGGGAGCTCAAATCAGCCTAGGGAAGATGGAGACGAGCAGTTTCATGGTCGGAGGTTCCATCAGATTTTCACCTACCAAAAGCTACTAATAGTGAAGAATAAGTAATGACTTTAACACTAGAGCTGTTCTACCATTGGTTGGCATGTCTATTTCCTCGGACGCTATTCGTCGGTGAGTTTCCTTAACCTTAGGGAAATTCAACAATTACTTGTTTCAAGGAGATAGGAACTTTATCAAATCTCTTGTTCTTCGGTCACGGCTGTTACTGAAAAACTTTAACCTTGTCGTCATCCAGCAAATTTCAATAAAATTGTTCCATGGAACAGAAAAGAAAGCTATTATTCATTCATCGGAAAAGGAAAAAAAAAATTACGGGGCAGCCTATAGTATGGTTGATTATTTACCTCGTGTTAAAAACTTCTTACACGGGGGAAAAAAATCATATTGGGCACACATGGGACATGTCAAAGAATGTAGAATTGTAGTACAAGTTAGTAATATAACTTTTTAAATAGTGTAAATGTGAATTTTTTTTTATGTTGAAAATCATTTGAAAGAGTCAATTGTATTTTAATATACCTGATAAATAACTATTTTAATAATCTAATATGATCTAGATGATTTGATAAGTCTAAAAACAACCCGAATAATTCTTGATCAACACAATATTAAAAGATGAAATTAAAAAAAATTAATTAAAAAAATAACCCGGGTCAACTCAGATGAACTGGTTAAACCTATAATTCGAGTTATGGGACAAGGATAATATCATAGAACGCAAACTGAAAAAATATAAATTTAAAAAAAATCAAAAGAAAAAAAAACAAGTAAAAAAAATATCATTGTAATAAATAGTGTCATGTAAGGTTTTGGTATTTTTACAAGATATCTACGAATAAATATTCTTATAAGAGAAATGATATTTTAAGATTTTATTTAATATTTTTTCTATAGCTAGCATGTAGATAAGTATTGAAAAACCAAATTAATATTTTTTATTTTTAACTTTCCATTTAGCACATCCATTTGTAGATGCCTTTAGGGACCACTACACCATCAAATGGACCAAAAGAAGATGGATGGAGGCATATGGCAATGGCCCAAGGATACGGACTGAGCAGTGCAATTTCTTTCGTAACGAGCTCCAATGTACATTGCCTAAAGCCATCAAATGCATAGCTTTTACGTTCAAAAGCTGGTAAAGGTCGGGTAGCTAGGTTGATTGATAGAGATTTCCATTCACTGTTGGATGCATGACATCAAAGTCACTCCTCAAAGTTCTTTACTGTAGAGATGGAAAGATTAGGGTCGGCTCCACCATGGCAGGCCTTACAGGGAAGCTTTTAGTTTTCCCCGTTTCACTTTACGTCGATCAAAGACCACTCGGTTTCTTGCGGTCCTCGAAGTGCCCTGAAAAGAGTACTTCTCGCAATTCATATAATCCAGTTCGTGCCTTGTAGATTCTCTCTGATGTGGCCACGGGAACGAAAATAATTGTTCATGAATGAAACACCAGCTGGGCAACAAGGAATGGAACTGCAGAAAGGTAGAAGGAAGGTAGGCTGCTACCAGATTCATGCTCTCTAGTATTGGTGGCCCCATTACAATATTTTAGTGTTCATTCACAGACAAGAAGATCGAAAAACTGATATGATAACGTTAACAACTTTACCCATTAAAAACAAGGGCTGCCGCCCCATTGGACCATCACTGATCAACCCTCAAGAGAAGAACAAAAGATAACGAGCCAACGAGTTTGGTTAGACCCTTGTCAAGTTGCAAAGAGAAGCACGTGATGAAAGACAGTGCCATGGATATCAGCAAAAGAAGACTAAAGACAATCACAAGGTTCCGCTCATCCGCCATGAAAATCATCCATTGCAGTTATACCATCGTAAAAGGTAATTCTAAAAGTGATATATAGCTCACAACTTTAAGCTCTTAGAGAAGATAGCAAAGAAAAACCTTCACACTCCATACTCAATTCTACAACCTATACAAAGTCTTTACAGTCCCTGCCTATATACACACCGAGATTCAAATATTATTCCTTGATATGGGATGTGATTCCGCTGTGGCTTTGTTCTAAACTGATGCGATTTCCTTGCTACAACACTTCCTCGCAATTTCAGTACGGGGAAACTCCAGAAGCTAACAAGCTGGAAGCGATCCGGTCCGACACACGAGACCCTCGTTTCAACGTGGACATGTACAATTCAAACAAACTTGATTAAGGCTCAAGGAGCTCAGGAAAAATACAAGACTTGGACTGGTCAAGGCAGATAATTCGTTCACGGGTCCTAAAATATACAGTAGGTCACTAGCCGTAAAAGAGTTTTTTTGGGTTTTTATCACAGTGAAAAAAAAAACTGTAGAGAAAATATTTAAGAATATAACATAGTTGAACTAATCTTTATTTTTATCTGTAACACGTGAATTATAGATATTATTTATGGCTCTTTCATAATTTTCATATGTTATTTTATTTAAAATTAATATTCAAAGCCTCTTTCTTTTCTTATTCTCATTCGTCTCCTTACAACCACTTGTGTCTCTCCTCTCTCTATCATCAATGAAATTATCTTCTTTCTCTCTTTCCATGGCGAAACACTTCCAAAACACCACAAGATCACTCATTTCACTCTCTAGCCCAAGATCACCCCCCTCTCTCCACTACGGATCAATCGATTTCTGGCTAAAAGAACCACAACCAGTCACCATCACCATCTACATTCTATACTTAGAGGTATATTGAACACTTTACCTCTATTAGTTTATGTAATTTATACTAATGTGTGTTAATTTGATTTTGTACAATGTTAGAGTTTTGAATTAGGGATTTTTTAAAACAAAATAGGGTTTTTTGTAATCAGGTTAATTAGATATAATTTGAATTAATAATTATGTTATTTTGTTAAATAATCAATGATTTTGGATTGTTGATTGTGAATTAACAAAATTATTTTGTTAGATTTAATGTTGATTTAAGTTAAATTATGCACTTTGATTAACTTATCAAGGGAGGCATGGTTCAAACGAAAAGGGGTTTTACTACTTCTAGGATTGTCAACAGACAGAACCACTTGGTTGTTGAGGCAGAACATGATTATAAGTCGGTTCTATATATGTAGAATTAGCATCGTTCCGATAATATTTGTAGCGGAGAGGTCAGATATTTAGATTAGTAATATTTTTAAATAACTATTTTAATTAAATATTGTAAATTATGAAATCTTAACTACTTTAATCGTTTAAATAACTAAATTGCTTCATTTTTAGGGCAATGATCCTGCAACATCTCAACAACATACATTAATGGAGTTGCTTAAGTATATTTGTTTATTCGTTATCAAGGCTAGTTTTTTTAATATCAGTTAGTTGTGTGACATACATCTTTATCACATATTGATTGTAGTTTTGGTTGAGCAATAATGAAAGCACAAGACACACATCTTCCATTTACATGTTAATGAGATGACATCTATACTATAGGATGTTGTCATATTGACTAGTCTTTCAATAGATGAAGGTCCTATGATAGGACATGGAAGGTAAATTGATATAAATGCATTATGTGATTGCCTATTAAAAAGAATGCCTCCATCTAATGTCTATAAGGTTGATTGCATGAGATTGATATGATTGAATATAAATTTTAAAACCCCCACCAAATATAATAAACTATCAGTTGATTTTGTATGCTCGAGCATGCATATTATATATGTTTTGCTGACAATACAATATTTGGAAATTCCTAGGTCATTCATAATTATAATTGGGGTTTATGCTTGCATATCAATAATCAGCAGCAATGTAAAGCATGTCAAAAAAAAAAAAAAAACGATTTGCATTTTTAACTCTGGCATTTGCAACTTAGGCAGATGTTATTTTCAACTTGATCAAGTATATTAAATCCCTAAATATATTTTTTGCGTGTACTATTTTACTTTTCTTTTTTCTTTTTTTACTGTGATAGGTTCCCAAAAATACTCCAGCCTTAAAAGGTTCTCATCTTCATTGTTTCTGTTGCAGTGGGGTCTAGCTGCAAAGAACATTGACAGAAGGCAAGTGAGTACGAAGACCGATAATTCGCTTAATTGAGCCTGACAGCTCCATACATTTAACTCTGGCATTTGCAACTTAGGCAGATGTTATTTTCAACTTGATCAAGTATATTAAATCCCTAAATATATTTTTTGCGTGTACTATTTTACTTTTCTTTTTTCTTTTTTTACTGTGATAGGTTCCCAAAAATACTCCAGCCTTAAAAGGTTCTCATCTTCATTGTTTCTGTTGCAGTGGGGTCTAGCTGCAAAGAACATTGACAGAAGGCAAGTGAGTACGAAGACCGATAATTCGCTTAATTGAGCCTGACAGCTCCATACAGATTCCAGCTTAAAAGCTTTTATCCTCACTTTTTCAATCGTCACACCGGGGCCTAGCGCAGAGGCCGTAACAGCAAGTGCTTCGTCCCACTAGGGTCCGGCTAGCTGCTTCTGGAATAGGATCTTTTGCTTTTAACCTTTAACCTTTTCCTCATTCAGCCCATTTCTCTCTTAAGAACACATGCTGCTAATTATAAAAACTTCCATTGATGCAAATTTCACCGTAGAGCAACATCACCTTCATAACACAAGAATGAGTGAAGCAGCAAGAGCTAGTCCAGGCAATATTGCCATAACACAAATCAACACAATCCCAAGGAGATGGTAAAAACCACTCCAACCATCGCTCTCAGAATTTCCCTTATTGGACATCATGAACATTTGTTTTATATATGTAAAGGGGAACGACAACAAAGGGTAGCATAAAGCTGGATCCTGATTTGAATACTCAGGGGATTCCATGCTTCCATTAATTATAATGGTAAAAACATTCCAAAGGAGAAGAACAGGCGTTCAGGAAGAATCCAGCCACAGAGAGTCCACAATATTATAGTACAAACATAACAAAGAAACTGACAATCTGGAACAATAAATAAAATAAAAGGCATGCAAATATTAAATAGCCAGATGAGTAGAGATACACCTTGATGTGGTAAAGACTTTTATGAGTACCAAAAGAGGAAAGCCACTCAGAGTAAATTGCAACATTGATCCATTTTATTAGGGAATCAACCATCCACAGCCCTCGAATACATTCACTTGGTGCTCTCCTCCTAGTCCCAACCACCCCCATAAAACACTCAACCAAACCAGTATAAGAAGCAACCATTATAAACCAGCTAACACTAAATTCCTAATTAAAACCCAAACCCTGAAAAAACACTGGACCCAAATAAAGAGCAATACCAAATTCACCAACCCATTAAGGATCAGGATCAGGATCCGAATCAGAACCTCTCCACCTTATTAGCCTTAATCACAGGATTTGCCTTCGCGATTGCATCACGGCCAGCACCTTTGAAATCAAAGAGGCACTCGTGATTCTCTGCGTACCTATGAGTCCCGCAGTAAGTGCCCCCGCACTTGCACTGGAATCCTGTCAAACCAACCTTCTTATTGCAGCTAAAGCACCTATTTGCCGGCTTTGATGGCACCTGATCACCACCAACAACAACAGTTTCTGCTGACGAAGAAGCTTCAGCAGACACAACTGACTGCACGGAATTAGCCACCACAACTTGAGGGGAATCGACAACAACCTTAGAATCAATATGTTGTTTTGGATTGATATTCAGTGTCTTTTCCATGGCAGCCTTGGCAGAGGCAGCTTGCTCTTCTTCGGCACGAAGGTCACGGTAACACTTGGAGCAAAGGTTCATGTTTGCAGCCGTACCAAAAAATCCACACCCATTAACACAAAGCTTTGGCTCTGCTGGTGGGAAGCTTGTGCCATCGTTTTGCTCAGAACCCATGTTTTATTTCTTGTTTCTACAATCAAACAAACACAACAGTTACGGTTAGGACTTTCAAACAAGTTCTTGTAATCTCAATGTTCTCACGAATCTCAGGAGAACGAAAGTGAGATCGTGTCTTCTGCGTGTTCTTAGCAATATAATAATTACTGTGTCGTTTATTATAGAGGAGGGGTAGTTGTTGTTTGTGTATTTTACGGTTCATGATATTAACTACTTGACTGATATACCCTCTTACTGCCTGCTAAAGAAACGGAGACGTGAGTTTGATATTGGGGTATTTAAGGTGATAAAGAGTAATCTGGGGGGTATAACCCATGGAAAATTTGGAATTTGAAGGAAAGATCGAACTCATTAATAAAACTGCAACCACGGAATGACATAAATGACCCCGCGTCAACTCTCTTTATTGCGCACTCAATCAAGAGGACAGTATTGACTTTTCAAGTAAAGCGGACACGAAAAATAAAAAAATAAATTCCAGGACGCTGTTGGCTCCAGCTCATAGAATGAACTCTTCATGTAATTTGTCTCCAGTTACTATCAATCCAAACCGTCGCCTCCTTAAAATGCTATTTACTAGTAAGATCTGGACCGTTCAAATTCGTCATGGTTAAGGATCACACGGCTAGCACTAGCACGCCCTAAAAAAAAGGCAAAAAAAGGAAGAACGGCGAAGACATCCTTCGATACCTCCAGAAACATGCTTTCATTGAGGAACAACATAAGAAAATCGAAAGGAAAGACACGATCTGTTGATGCAGAACAATAAGAGTTTCATTAGATTCCATACCTGAAAAAAAGATCGAAACTTTCGAACGCTCTCTAACTCCTGTTTGCGTTTAACTAATGACTGCTCTAAATCAACGATTGCAGAGAAATTAGAGATTCAATTAACACCAGAAAGAAATTATTTTTCTAGAAGTTGAAAGAGTGAGGCTATGAAAGAGGAGGAGAGAATTGAAAGGCGACCCGAAACCCTGTTTTTTGAGTCCATTAAGGTTAATAAAGGAAGAACAAGGAACCAAGCTCTTGCTGTTTTTTTTATTATTATTATTATTTATGATAGTTTCCAAGGCACACCACCACCCACGGTTTTATTTTTTTGATTTATTTTCTATTGTCGGCAAAAGAACGCATATAGGACATCATATTATCGTAGAACAGCAAATCTTAGCTGTCTGATTAAATCTTAATCTAAGTCTTACGTCATTGTTTACGATCTCACGGTTCAGTGGTGTGGGTCCAATGTGTATTTCTGTTCTCATATTTTCTTAAGAATATCAACAGCTTTTTTCCAAAAAGAGAGGGAGGGACCTGCCTTGTAAGAACCAAACTCTTCGTTTACACGCTTCTTCCCGAGGCAAGTTCTAACTGAACAGGTGGGCCTCAGTTATTATTATATTATTATAGAACATTTCTTTATGGATTCACTGTGCTTCCTTTTTTCATCAAATTTTTATTTTGGACTTTTTTTTTTCTTTTTGCTAAATTAACAAAAACTAAGCCTCGTAAAATAAATAAATATTGTAACCGTGGATATGAATTCCAATAGTTAGATTTTTAGAATTTTTCAATTTTAGCATAATTTAGTCACACTCACTTACATATATTTTTTTTTTTAGAATGAAGGATTGGATTGAATATGATATTCAATGTGAAAATGGCTTGTAAAATAGGTGGTGGCTTCTAATTTTATACAAAAAATTTATTCTCACCCCCCATCTTTTTAGTTTTATAGGTGATCGATTATTTTAGTTATTCAAAATTTAATTTTGGTACAAAAATTTATTTTTTTATTTTTAAATCTTTATTTATTAAAGAAAAGAGAAAGGACACCGAATTTCGAATTAAAAAAAGTGATCATTGACGATGATTATAGCCACGAAAAAGATTAAAATCGGTGTCAAGGTTTCGTTTTATAATTGTAGTTTTACCTAGGTGATTTCTCTCATTCTACTTGCTGGAGGAGGTAGATTAGATTGCGGAAATGTTTATGGGTTCAAGTGATTTTGGTTTTTGACTTGCTTTTTTTTTTCAAGGCTATGGATAAGTTTATCAATATATTTTTGGTCAAAAATAGATTGAAAATGAGTTTTTAAACCAAAAAACCGAAGCGTCATTTTTCCAGTGATCATATTTTGCAAAAGAAAACAATGTGTCGTCTGTTATCGTTGTCGACAACACGTTGTATACTGTCATCGACAGCACGTTGTATGCTATCGTCGTCTATGTCATGTGGTTTGAGTTCATAAATCAACCTTTTAAGGCGTTTAATATGTTCAGAGTATACTAAAATTATGTCTAACGTGTTGCTAGAGTAGTAGCGGCACACATACCATACACATTGGGTTGTTGGATTAGAAGCCCAACGATATCCTCTTCACTCCTACACTGGCGATGACACTCATTGCCGCTCGAGGACGAAGATCTAGCCGCCTTAAGGATAGAAAAGGAAAACTGAAATTAAAATAATAAGGATCAAAATTCAAATACAAAATAAATCTTATTTTTGATTAAATTGTGAAATTGAAAAGAAAAATCAATTTCACAAAAAGACCAAAAAATAATCAAAAGAACGAGGATTAAAATTGAAATAAAAATTCAAATTAATATTTGATTGAAGGGTGAAATTGTAAAGAAAAATCAATTCAACAAAAGGCAAAAAAAGTAATCAAAAGAATAATGACCAAATTAGAAAAAAAATAATAAATGAAAATTGGGTGAATGATAAAATTGAAGACAAATAAAACTTCTATAAAATGACAAAAAATAGGAATTAAAAGAATAAGGACTTGAGTTGAAATAATAACAACAAAGATGGTCAAATTGTAATTTTCAGAGGAGGAGAGAGAAAAGAAAAAAATGACCTACGACGACAAACTAGACCACCATTACCGACATGCATGGCACCACCAAAAAGAGAACGCAATGATGCTTCTAATGACACCGTGGAATAATATTTTTGGATTTTGAGAGGCGCAACCCATATGCTGGAAAAATATCCCTCGACTCCAGTTTAAATTTTTTTTATAGAAGAATTTTCATCGTCTTACTATATAATTAAAATAAAAAAATATTTATTTATCTCTAGTTAATTTAGGAATGACTAGTGTGTCTTCTTAAAAAGAAATCAATCCATCTGACTGCTGTTAATTTTTTCTGTCTGAGGATCAAAATAGTAAAAATATTATTACAGTGTTTAAAACATGCTACATTAAAAATGCCTCCGCAATTAGCTTTTGGTAATAACACTTATGAAAGCAATCCTATAATATCAAAGCAATCCTATAATATCAGTTATACTTGCAGGTGGAAGAAAATGATACTTAATAATAAAGAATTCAATCAAGTATATCAAATATACTAAAATAATTATATTAGGATATTTAAAAATATAGTAATGATTGTTTTTTAAAATATTTTTTATATGAAAAATATATTAAAATAATATCTTATTTATTTTTTAAAAATTATCTTTAATATTAATATATCAAGTATATTAAAATGATAAAAAATAATAATAATTTTTTTAAATAGTTCCCA
>Ga0325410_1006372_pt1 | contig 12952 bp, 7 predicted proteins | sample PopdelMetagenome_16_FD_206182 | JGI IMG/M metagenome (GOLD analysis project Ga0325410, IMG submission 206182) | Populus deltoides microbial communities from Bellville, Georgia, United States - Xylem-PdIQD-R3 | ecosystem: Host-associated > Plants > Phyllosphere > Stem > Wood/Secondary xylem... | reverse complement strand
AGGTGAAGAGAGGTTGATGTTGTGGTCACTGATGTGAGGACTACTGGTGGTTAATCGAAGAGGTTGGACTATGATGAGATATGCTACTATTTTGGCGAGAGGAAAGGACAATAGTTCAGTTTTTAAGCATGCTTATGGGGAGGAGAGATTGGACTCTCAACTGAGGTGGTGGTTCTTTGGTTTTGGTGGGGGAGCTGCGACTGTGTGGTGGAGAAAAGGGAACCGACATTAGGTTAATGATGGTGGCCGAATGGCGGCTGAAGGAGAGAAGGTGGAAACATTGACAGTGGATGCCTAGATGGTCAATGTTGTTACGTAGGCGATGGTCATAATAGAGAGAGAAGATGATTTCTTTGGTGTTGGCTACTAAGTTTTGGTCTGAAAGAAATGGCAGAGGCAAGGAGATGGTGCTATTGCTACTAGTGGGTGATTTGTTGTGGCGGGGAAAATTGGTGGGGATGGGCGGGTGAACCTTGGCTGGTTACTAAAGGTGGTGTTGGTATGGCAGACAACTAGTCTTCTTTTATTAATGGGTCTAGGTTTTTTTTTTTTTGTTTGTATTGTAGCTGGTAGGCGAGAGAGTGTTTTAGTGTATGAGTGGTTTTTGTTCTAACTAATACTCCCTTAAAATTCCTCCTCCCCCATGAAATTTTCCCCTCTTTTTGTGTAGAACAACCACATATTTATAAACAAAACAAACTTGTCATTTTCCTCCTAATTGTTTGGTCCCCAAGCAACTAAAAAAAACTTTGGTCACATAATTTTTATTTTTTTTGCACTTTTGGTTCTTATGACCATTTTTTTTAGATATTTTGATATTTTTAAAAAATACAACGTCAATGTCGACTTAATAAAATTGATTAATGATTTTGAAATGAGCGCATTAAAAATCAAACGTATCAAAAGTAAATTTTTAAATTTTATTTATTTTGAAAAGATGTTCAAAATGCCAAAATAACACAAATACATCGAATATATATTGTTTTTGGATTTTTTTATTATTTTTTGGGTTTGTTTTTAAAAAAATAAGAAAATAGGGTCAAAAAACTGGTTATGAAAAAGTTTTGTACCAAAATATTAATTACTAAAATAATAGAGGCCAAATGATAAAGAAATCTTAACTTCAAGGATTAAACTAAATTTTTTTGCGATAAAATAGTAATAAGGCTTTTTTTCTTGTTGTCAAAGTTGGCTCTTCTTCTTTGAATTGCTATTTTTAACCATAATTATACTATGATTTTGTAAAATTGATGTTCAATAAATTTTGGAATGATATTTAAAATTATGTACTCGCATGAAAAAAATATGTTAAAAAAACATGGTAATGCAAAATAGAAAGATGAAATTAGAAATGTTAAATCTTGAAAATGAAAAAAAAAATTGCATGGTGTATAACAAACAATGTAGTACATAATGGATGGTGAGAGGAGCTGAAATGTAAGCCCCATTTCTTTCTCTTTTAATATATTGTATAACAATATAACAAATGATTGAAATAGTTAATTAAATACAACTTAGTCCAGAGTAGAAAAAAATTAACTAACCAATCCTTATAATTTTAAAAACAATAATTTTATCTCAATATTTTTCAATCGTCTTAAAACCCTAGTCCTTTTGTCAATTTGATGTTATTAGCCTTTTTGTTAATTTTATGTTATTTTTCAATTTGATTTGTTTTTTGAAAGATGAAAAGAGGAGTGAGAAAGATGGTGTGTGTGTGTGTGTGTAAAGGGAAGAAAAGAGAAGTAAAAGACATATTGTTTGACAGGAAAAAAAAAAAAACAAACAATTGATTGTCATCTCTGTCGAAAGAAAAGGGAACAAAGTTTAAGATTGAAAGCAAGGATAGAAAAGAAAAAAATAAATGAAAATAGACGTAGAAGAAGAAAAGCAAGCAAATGAGATGCCAAGGTCTCATCTAATAACACATGCCTAGTTCATTTTTTAACACTCTAAAATACAAAACCAAAGAGATATATATATATATATATATATATATATATGAATAATTCACTGTTTTAAATATATAAATTATTAAGAAGTGATGTCTGTTTAGTTTTTAATTAAGAAACAAAATTTAATTAGCAGTCGCACTCTAAAAAATAAATGCACAAACCAACACAAATTATCGAATAAAAAAAATCATCAATTCAAATCAAATAATATTCAAACAATTCAAAATTATACATAATAATAAATATTTTGTCCCAAAATTTCACAATTGTTAACAATTTGTCCAAAAATGATTTGATTTTATAGATTGACCTTACTAGATGTTTAATGTGTCCAAGAATTACTAAAATCAAGTCTAGAGACTGCTAGAGGTATAAGAACAAAGACGGCGCGTGGTTCCACACGTCGTCGCTCGTTAACTAAAAATAAGGTGGATCGAGTGACTTTCACTATCACCTACAACAATTTAAAATTACATAAACAATTGGTTTATTTATTATTCTTATAAATGAATATATTTCTCTCTTCTTCTTTTTAAGTTACCGGTGCTACTACCACAGTGGAAGAGTGGAGAAGATGATGAGCAAGGGTATTTGGCAAAAAGTTTGTTGTTTTTACTTTGTGGAGAGCTAGTGGATCTTTTGAGGTGGAGAGAGGCTAGTGTTGTGGTCACTAATATGGGGACTGCTGGTGGTTAATCGAAGAGGTTGGACTATGATGAGATATGCTATTATTTTGGCGAGAAGAAAGGACAGTAGTTCAGTTTTTAAGTATGTTAATAGGGAGGAGAGATTGGACTCTCGGCTGAGGTGGTGGTTCTTTGGTTTTGGTGGGGGAGCTACAACTATATGGTTGAGAAAAGGGAACCGATACTGGATTGATGATGGTAGGTGAATGGTGACTGAAGGAGGGTGGGTGGGAACGTTGGCTATGGATGCCTAAATGGTCAATGTTGCCCTGTGGGTGGTGGTCATAGTAAAGAGTGGAGGATTTCTTTGGTTTTGGTAGTTGGGTTTTGGTCCGAAAGAAACGGCAGAGGCAAGAAGATGAAGCTAAAGCTACAAAGAACCTACACTATTATTGCTAATAGGTGATCTGTTGTGGCTGGGAAAATTGGTGGAAATAGGATGGTGCACTTTAGCTAGTTGCTAGAGGTGGTGTTTGGTATAGTTAACGGCTGGTCTTTTTTTTTTTATTATTAATGGGTCTAAGGTTTTTTTGTATTGTATGGGTGTGTGTAGGCTAGTAGTTGGGAGAGTGTTTTGGTTTGTGGGTGATTTTTGTTCTAACTAATACTCCCTTAAAATTCCTTCTCCTCCATGAAATTTTCCCCTCTTTTTATGTGGTACAACCACATATTTATAAACAAAATAAACTTGTCAGTTTCCTTCTAATTGCTTGGTCCCTAAACAACTAAAAAAAAACTTTGGTTCCTCATTTTTCTTATTTTGCATTTTTGATCTCCATGTTTAAATATTTTTTTTGTATTTTTATATTTTTAAAAAAGACAATGTCAATGTTGACTCAATAAAATTGATTAATGATTTCGAAATGAACACATTACAAATCAAATGTGTCGAAAGTAAATTTTTGAATTTCACTTCTTTTGAAAAGTCGTTCAAAATGCAAAAATGATGCAAATACATCAAAATATATTTTTAGATTTTTCAATTGTTTTTTCGATTTAAAAAAAAAAGTAAGAAAAATAGGGTAAAAAATAGGTTATGAAAAAGTTTTGTACCAAAATATTACCAAGAAAACTAAAACTACTTTTTGTTTTACTGTTCATATATGTAGACACAAATTACTATAGATTTGAGTAGTATAATGACAGAATTGTTCTTGTCAAAGAAACTTGTTAAGCATGTAGTTGAGGGTAGGATTGTCTTTCCAATGGGATGCAAATTATTATTTATATTCAGAAATGGCTGACTAGGCACACACCAGCGAGTGGGCGCCGCTCATGCCATTTGGGTGGCATATGCGGCCCCAGAACAGAATTGATAGCCTTCTTATAGGGCATTTTTCAATGCGCTTTTCCACCCTAGGCACAGTGGCAAGGCACATGTGCCAAAGAGGCTCATAGAGGAGCTCTGAGCGAGGGTTTTTCCCTCCTTCCCTCTTTGCCCTCTCTTCTTCTAGAAAATCATGATGTCAATTGCAAAAAAACATGGGTCAGGTATGATTTCAAATCCAAGTAACGTGGGTTTGGCATGTTGTCAGGTTCAAGTAAAAGTGGGTTAGGCACCTTGATTATAAGATGTATTTAACTATTGAATAATGAGTTTGACAACCACGCTAAACTCAAACTACTTGAGTCTGACGTGGTTTCAAGATCCAAGCCACTTGTTGCCAGACCCAAGCCACTTGGGTCTGGCACCATTACCAGACCCAAGGTCCTTGGCTCTAGTAAACCCAAGTGACTAGGTCTGACACCACCAACGCTAGATCTAATTACCTCTCAATTCTTTCATTTTATTTGATTATCTCTCTTTGGTTACTATATATAGTTTTAAATTTTAAAACACCGATTTTGGTGTTTTCAAAACTTTTCAGTTTAAAAAGTAGCTAAGAAAGTTTTTACTAATCCTATTTGAGAACTTATTCTTACAAAGTAGCTTTATTAGGGTGACAAAATCTTTTATCATAGTTGTGATCATTAGATTATCAGGTGTTCATGTTATTTTTTAATTAAAATAATATTTTCTTTCTTTTCAATAAAACCATCCCAGACCCAAGCACATTGGGTCTGGCAACAACACCAGGTCTAAGGGTCTTGGGTTTAGCAAACATGCCAGGCCCAACCGTCTTAAGTCTAAAACCATGCTAAACCCAAACGTCTTGGGTTTGACATGTAACGTGAGTCTAACATTGTTATCAGACCCAACTAAACATGAATGTCCCCCATGATTATAGAAAATTACATAAAAAACAGTGTGCAAGACCAAAAATACCCGTATTTTGGGTATGACACCCTTACCAGACTCAAATGCCAGACCCCAAAGCCAGACCCAATTACCTCTCCATCCTTTTTTTTTTCTTCGATTATCTCTGTTTGGTTGGGTCTAGTAATCGTACCAGACTCAAGTGACTTAGGTTTGACAACCTTGCCAAAAACAACTTGAGTCTGCCAACCGCTAGATCAATGCATCTTGATTCTGACAGCCACATCAAACCCAACCGTCTTGGGTCTCGTAACCATGTCAAGCCCAAGGTTCTTGGGTCTTGCGTGGTTGCCAGACCCAACGTGTTTGAGCCTGGCACCCACGCCTAACCCAAGCTACTTGGGAAATATTTCAACCCACAGCGGAGCACGGACAAATGTACTAGTTAATTGCTAAAATAATAAGGACCAAAGGATAAATAAACCTTAACTTCAAGGATTAAATTGAAGTTTTCTACGATTAAATAGTAATAAGGGTTTTTTTTTCTTGCTTTCAAACTTCTTTTAATTGCTATTGTTAACCACAATTATAGTTTGATTTTGCCAAATTGATAATTAATAAATCTCGGAATGATTTTTAAAATTATGTACATGCAAGAATGAAAACAATATGTTAAAAAACATGGTAATGCAAAATTAAAAGATAAAATTAGAAATGTTAAATCTCAAAAAAAAAAAATTGCATTGTTTATAACAAATAATATAGTACATAGTAGATTGTGAGAGGAGCTAAAATGTAAGCCCCATCTTTTTTAGTATATTGTATAATAATATAAAAAATGATTAAAATAATTAATTAAATATAACTTGGTTCATAATAATAAAATTAACTAATCAATCCTTATAATTTTTAAAACAATAATTTTATCTCGACAGTTTTCAATCCTCTTGAAATCTAGCCCTTTTGTTAATTTCTCGTTATTTTTCAATTTGATTTATTTTTTGAAAGATGAAAAGAGAAGTGTGAAAGATGGTGTGCGTGTCTATATATATATATATAACAAAAGGGTAGAAAAGAGAAGCGAAACGACATATCGCTTGACAGGAAAAGAAAAGAAAAAACACAATTGATTGTCGTCTCCATCGAAAGAAGAGGGAGGGAACAAGGTTCAAGATTGGCAGCAAGGAAGGAGAAGAAAAAACTTAAAAGAAAATGGGCGGCGCAGAAGAAGAGAAGCAAGCAAACGAGATGCCAAGGTCTAATTCAATAACACAGGCCCAGTTCCTCCTCTGGAAACGCCAAAAGGTATTTTCTTCTTCGCCCTTTACTTTTCTAGGGTTTCTTTCTATATCAAACCAATTGTCCTGGAATCATAACTGATAATTGAGCTATATTGAAAATTTTAAATATGTTAATATATACCAAAGTTCTCATCTAGAATCGTTGAGTTTGGTGTGTGTATCATGTCAAAACAGTGCAACACTAGAAATATTGAACAGTTTGGCCTTTGTCTTAGGAATTAGAATAGGGAATCTCTGTTAGCTTTTTGTGTATGAATTCACTTTAAAGGCTATTTGCAAAATAAATACAGTGTTACTGAGTGGTAATGCACTTCTTTATTTGGTTCCCAATTTCATTTATCATCCAGGTATCTGTAATTTGTTGAGGGTTCAATATAATTGGCCATACATGGTAGTTCCTGATCCTTTCTATCCTATCGGCCATATATTGATTTGGTGGGTCAAAGTTATCATCAAGAAGGAATAAAGAACTGGGAAAGGGATTTTGTGGTAATGCATTTAACTGTTAGCAGCAAGAGTTGTTACCCATGTTGTGTGTTTTCTTTTTGATAGTAGTTGCCGCAATGAATCTGTTACAAATTAGACATCATCGCGAAACTAAAATATTTTGTCTGCAGGTTGTTACTAGTGAAGGTAACTGAGAGCCTTCTCAAGGCATTATAATAACTTGCTGTTAAGTAGAGGGTTTTTGCATAATCCCATCTCCTTGAACTGTTACCAAGTTGATAACAAGTTCAGAGACATGATGAGGGCTCTACTAATGTTAGACTACTTTATTTACTTTTTTCTTTTATAATTATGACAATAAATATCAGTCTTTTTTCTTTTGTTTTTATCAGGAAGCAGATTCCTCAGCTAGAAAAGCTGAAGCTGCTAGGAAACGTGAAGAAGATATAGCTGCAGGAACAGTACAAATGAATGGCCGGGAACTCTTCTTGCACGAACCTTGGGTGTTTGATAACACCCAGTATTGAGGATTGGTTTTTGTTCAAGAACACATAAACATATACAGACTCATTCGTGTAATGCCTGAGAGAATATCTTAACATATAATGCTCTATTTCCTGTTGACTTTGCTTTTCAAAAAACTTATGGTGCCTTGAGAATGCCCAATGATGTTGATTTGTCTTTTAATGTCTGCTAATAGCTGGTATTATGATCTGGTAGTTGTGGTGTAAAGGAAGAACAATGGGATCAATATATGACTAGAGTTATGTTTTGCTCTGCTCCTAGAACGCTATGAATGATATGAGGAAGTGATCACCTATTTTGCAAAGTCAGCAGCATATTTTGCTGGCATTCAGTTTATGTATTAATAGAGTAATAGTGTAAAAGATGTGTAAACATTGTATTTTACACCAGCAGTCTATTATACCCTTATTGTCGATAGGGTTTGTCAACACTCTTTGGCGTTACATAACATGGTGCATGATTAAGGAGTCGACTTACCTTTATTTTTGTTCCCTGAGTGTTTTTTTCTTTTCTTTTCTTTTGATAGTTGTTTCTCATTGCAAGGTGGCTAATGTTTCTCATTCATCTAGCTGAGGCGAACTTAACAGTTGCATCATTTGTTATACAAGTAACTTTGGGGACAGTTTGCAAATATTGCAAAGTACTCCTTTTAGGGCACCTATTCTCCCACCACTAATTACCATGCCTACTTTCTGCTCAGCCTCTCGGACCCTTTTGAGCCTGGTTTCTCTCCCTCATCAACAATGCAGATCCTTTACCATGCTGCCTCAATACTAATTCATTCACCCATCTGTATTCTTATTGCCCGTGTACTGCTGGAAGATAAAATCTTGGACCTTGCATTTGCATTTGGGTTCTATTGCTCGTTAAACATCTTGTGAAGGAGGCAGCTAGCGCTGGCCTGGATGGGTGTTTTCCTGCTTGAGTTATTCACACTATTTTCCTGGCCTAGCTACTCATACAATCAGATGATCATTAGGTGTTGGTAGAATAGGAGTAGAAGCAGGAAAGTTGTTTGTATCGGTTTATACACACAGATGATACGTGGTAGTATAAATATTATTATACCAAGGTTCATGTAAATGGAAAATTGTTACCAGAGGCATTTGTTTCATGGAACGGCTGTGGCATTTTAGAGCAAGATATCATTGAAAGCTGCACTTTTATCGAACCACATCCTATAGTTCATACATGGCACAGAACTGGATCTGGCACACGCCAGAGTAAGAGCACCGAAAAGAGAGAGTTCCACTGACAATTGCACTTAAACTTTATTTAAGAAGCCAGATTTCACCAGAAACATAGCATACATTGTCCGAAGACGAAGCACTGACTCAAACTGCAACGACATAAAAGAAACTTAAAAGACACTAAAAAGACGACATAAAACGAACATAGATTCGCAAGCTTAATTTTCAGCTAAAACACTAGACAATATGACTCGGATTTGACAGGATCTCTCCCATGTCATATCGCCTCCCACTTCCCCTTACTCAGATCGTTTTCGCCTGCAAAGAAAAACCCTTCAGTGAGAACTGGTTAGGAAGATCATAACCGGCATTTAGCCCCCTCTTTCTTTTTTTCTTTTTTTTTTCCTTTTTTCATGTCTCATTTGAAGTTTTTGTGGAAATTGATGAAAAAATAACTCATCCAAAAAATACGTGAACATGAGCCCACTGAGAGGGAGAAACTAAACATGCAATGCGAGTTAATGAAGGTTCATTGAGCAGGAAGGATATCTACCAGAGTTCCTCTTTGACAGAGTCCAGATCACGCCTTATTTCCTCTATATCCCTATGGATGTGCTGCAAACATAAAAGAGTTGCATGTTTCATCATACAGTGAAGAAGAGGAGAGGATCTACTAAACACATTGTATTTGTCTTCACTAATATTAATAGAATTTTGTAAATTAATATCAGGCATACCTCAAACCTATGGTTGTAATATTTGATCCCAATTTAATAAAGAATCCAGTACATGCAGAAGAAGCAATATGTATAATTAGAAATAGTCATAATTATACTTAGTAATGAAATATGGAATCGTGTGTGTGTGTGTGTGTATAGACACACACACAGAGAGAGTACTATGGATCAAGAATTAAATAGAGAAATAACCAGTCAATGAGGAATTGTAGCTCCCCGCCAGAATATCGTTGAATGAGTCGGTTCCTTTCCTGTTTATAAGCATGGAAATGTTAGAAATAATTAGGGGAGAAGGTAGAAAGGAACTCTAACTCGTATTAACTTATTCTCACAGGAGATAAAAGTCTCATGAACTTGTAGACTTGGAATATTAGAGTACTTTTAACATATATATTTGTACTAATGTAGAGATTAATTAAGAGATTTAAAGGATAACTACAACATTATTATATCGCCTACATACATGCAGAACAATTGAATGAATTCTTTGAATGTAGACTTAATTAATCCAAAAGAAACCATTAAGAAATTGAAGAACATCCATGCAATAGAGACGAAGAGAGCTGTACATCACCTCTTGCAATTCTTCTCCATTATCTTCGCTGCATGGCATTAGATTCAAAGGGTTAGTGAATAAATGAAGGTTGATTATTGATCAAAATGCACGTTTGTGTGAATATGGCAACAATTTCCTTCACAATTGAAAAGAGGTTTTTTACTTGGTCGCATAGCGAACCAAACCATTTCCAGACCTGAGATTTACACATGCAAATAATTAAGAAAAAGCACCTTAGCTAGCATTTCATTTACACATGGAGCTAGTACCTGTTGCTGTCTTCAAATGCAGGTAAGGCAAGAACAGGAGGAAGCATAGGGCGTCTCAAATACGTATTGTTGTCAGATTCGCTGTGTGCTTGCTGCTGCCACTGATGTCCCTCCGTTTGCTGCTGCTCTTGCTCCTGTTGTTGAGTTGTTGAAGCTCCCGTGCTTCTCTTCTCATTAACAACGGTGAACCTAAATCTAGCCATTTTTGGACAAAAGAAGGGAGTAAAGGGAAAGGGAGTAACTTATTTGATGAGGACCAAGTGCTTTGTGGGGTGCATTTATAGGAATAAAGACAGGCTAGGTACTTGACAGGTGTTTTGGCAGCTTCAAATCTCGTACTTATCCACCTCTTCTTCTTCTTCTTCTTCTTCTTCTTCCCGTTTAATGGTGTAGTTTCGGAAACCATGAGAGATTTAAAGCTGCAAACCTCCTGGCAAACTAGCTAGGGCATCTGGGATATGCTCTGGGGTTCTTAAAAATGTAAATTAATAAAGAACGGTGCCCAACTTTTGATATAATATATTTTCTAGAGAAATTCAACATTTAAATCATTTTAATTCCACAAATAAGTTCATATTCATACGATTAGAGAGACTATACTCAATATAAGAAATGAAAGCATGTATATATATATATGTGCGTCTGTGATTTTGGAAAATACGAAATTTGAATTAATAATAAGTAACTAATATTCCTTTTGCAAATTAAGGTCTGCTACGCTCCCTCACAATCTTTAGCATCAATTCCATTTCTGGATGTCACAATTGTTATTCCTCAAGATCAGTGCCTACTACTCCAAAAATCTATGCTTGATTGCTGTGTCGTAAAAGAATAAATGTTTTTTTTTGCTTAATTTGACTGCTTGATCGTGCATGATCGTATTTTAACATTTTTTATTTTTATTTTTATTTTACCTTACTGAAATTCATTTTTCAAGGGATTCTACATCAAACATGCTGAAGGATTTTCAAACAACACAAATGATATTAATATAATTTTTATCGTTGTAGTTAATTATAAAATGATTGTACAACAATTTTGATAATATAATAAATTTTAAGGTCATTTAATTTGTCATCATAATTTTTAATGTATTTGCAATAATAGTATGATTTTAATGAAAGGTCATTTTGACGTTATAGTTTTTAATAAACAACGATGATTTTATCGTTACAAAATAGTTGAACCACATGTGCAATTAATAATTCTATGATTTTTAATGAAAGGTCATTTTGTGTTGTAGTTTTTAATGAACATCGATCATTTAATTTTATCGTTATAAAATAGTCATACTACAGGTGCAATAATACCATGATTTTTAATGAAAGGTCATTTTGTCGTTATAATTTTTAATGAACATCGATCATTTAATTTTATCGTTACAAAATAGTTATGCTACACGTGCAATAATACCATGATTTTTAATGCAAGGTCATTTGTCGTTATAGTTTTTAATGAACATCGATCATTTAATTTTATCATTACAAAATAGTCATGCTACACGTGCAATAATACCATGATTTTTAATGAAAGGTCATTTTATCGTTATAATTTTTAATGAACATCGATCATTTAATTTTATCATTACAAAATAGTCATGCTACACGTGCAATAATACCATGATTTTTAATGCAAGGTCATTTTGTCGTTATAGTTTTTAATGAACAATGATTATTTTATTGTTATGAAATAGTCATACCACATGTGAAATAATGCTATATATGATTTTTAATGAAATGTCATTTTGTCATTATAATTTATAATGAATAACGATCATTTTATCGTTATAAAATGATCATTTTATCGTTATAAAATGATCATACAACACGCACGTGCGATAATACTATGATTTTTAATGAAAAATCATTTTGTCGTTATAGTTTTTAACAAACAATGATAATTTTGTCATTATAAAATAATCATACAACATGCGAGATAATACTATATATGATTTTTAATGAAAGGTCATTTTGTCGTTATAATTTATAACGAACAATGATCATTTTGTCGTTACAAAATATTGATACCACAAGTGCAATAATACTATGATTTTTAATGAAAGGTTATTTTGTTGTTATAGTTTTTAATGAACAACAATCATTTTATCATTACAAAATAGTTATGCTACACGTGCAATAATACCATGATTTTTAATGAAAGGTCATTTTGTCGTTATAGTTTTTAATGAACATCGATCATTTAATTTTATCATTACAAAATAGTCATGCTACACGTGCAATAATACCATGATTTTTAATGAAAGGTTATTTTATCGTTATAGTTTTTAATAAACAATGATTATTTTGTCGTTATGAAATAGTCATACCAGTACATGTGAAATAATACTATATATGATTTTTAATGAAATGTTATTATGTTGTTATAATTTATAATGAATAACGATCATTTTATCATTATAAAATGATCATACAACACGTGCAATAATACTATAATTTTTAATGAAAAGTCATTTTATCGTTATAGTTTTTAACAAACAATCATCATTTTGTTATTATAAAATAATCATAAAACATGCGAGATAATGCTATATATGATTTTTAATGAAAGGTCATTTTGTCGTTATAATTTATAACAAACAATGATCATTTTGTCATTACAAAATATTGATACCACACATGCAATAATACTATGATTTTTAATGAAAGGTTATTTTGTTGGTATAGTTTTTAATAAACAACGATCATTTTATCATTACAAAATAATCATGCTACAGATACAATAATACTAAGATTTTTAATAAAAAAATCATTTTATTATTATAATTTATAACAAACAATGATTATTTTGTTGTTATAAAATGATCATACAACACATTCGATAATATTATAATTTTTAATGAAAAATCATTTGATTATTATAATTTTTAACCAACGATAATTATTTTATTATTATAAAATAATCATTCAAACACGTGAGATAATATTATAGTTTTTAATCAACATTAATGGTCTCTAACAATATACACACGTATAGGAAAAGTATAATTAGATATTATTTTTTCTCAACCTCTCCTATAAATATAATTAGATATTTTATTTTATTTAGAAGAGTTTGTAATTCTTGAGAAT
>Ga0325410_1006369_pt1 | contig 12953 bp, 9 predicted proteins | sample PopdelMetagenome_16_FD_206182 | JGI IMG/M metagenome (GOLD analysis project Ga0325410, IMG submission 206182) | Populus deltoides microbial communities from Bellville, Georgia, United States - Xylem-PdIQD-R3 | ecosystem: Host-associated > Plants > Phyllosphere > Stem > Wood/Secondary xylem... | reverse complement strand
CCAAATGTGGATAGATGCCAAAATCCTCAGAAATATTTCCTGTCAATTGATTCCTATCAAGTCTTAGTCGGTGTAAACCGGTACAGTTTTTCAAGCTTTTCGGGATGGAACCGGAGAAATAGTTGTTGGCAACGGTAAGATTTTCCAATACTCCTCCATGGCATACCTCTTGTGGCAAATGACCCGTGAATTTGTTGTCAGACAAATGAAATTGCTTCAAATGGGTGAGATTGTTCATCTCTAGGGGCAATGGACCATGAAGTTTGTTAGTAGCCAAGCTCAATCCCACCAGAGATTTAAGCTGTCCTATTTCTGAGGGAATGCGACCAGAGAGTTTGTTATCCCAAAGAAAGAGATTGGATAGGTTTTTCAAATTTCCAATAGAGGAAGGAATCGAACCAGTGAGATTATTCACAGCTAATGTGAGACGGGAAAGAGACGTCAACTTTCCAATTTCATGTGGAATGGAGCCACTAAAATGATTTCTACATAAAACTAAATCAGTGATACTTTTCAGGGAGCCTATCTCAGATGGGATACTTCCCGTGAGATCATTATAACATAAGCCCAACTGAGTAATCTTGGATAGATTACCGATATGTGATGGTAAGGTTCCATGAATTGAATTGTTCGAAAGGTCAAGAACGGAAAGATTGGGGAAGCATGAGAAGTTGAAATCATAAAGCGTACCTCTCAAACCAAAGTGCGGGAAGGTCAGATTGGCGACACTTCCAGAACCGTCGCAAGTGATTCCAATCCAATCAATGCATGGGCTGGTGCCGACCCAAGAAGAAAGGAGAGATTGGCTTTGGTTGTCAAGACTTGCTTTCCATTTGAGAAGAGCCTCAGCTTCTTTAATATTACCTCCAGCAACTTTGGAATTGGCAAGAACAAAGAAAGAAGAGAAGTAGAACATGTGAAGGAGCAAGAAGATCAGGACGTGGAGAAAGGTTGAGAAGAATGGTTTGTGCAGTAAGGACGTCATGGTGTGATTTCAAGAGATGCAGAGAATATTAATGGTTTGCTATGGTAGATGGAGATCCCAGGCTACATGCAGTGGAATTTATAGGAGTGGAGTCCTTTTATTAATTTCATCAAATATTTAAATCTGAGATTTCCAGTTCATCAATAATTTCTTCTCCCATTGCAAATCATAAGATGCGACAAATATTGTAGACAATATTGACATTGTTGACTTGCTTTTTACATAGAAATTGAAATTGAAAAGCTATTTCTTAGTTTATTTATATTTCAAAAATAAATATCATAAATGGAGATATAATAACAGGAGTAGTACATGTCTGATTGATGAGTCTGCGCTCTCATGAACTTGATTTGTTGTTGAGCAATAAAGCTTGCTTCAAGTCATGACTCGTAACTTCATTTACCGGTGGGGCCTTTGCTAGAAATTAACTTCATGAAACAAACGTCAGGTTGATGATTCATGCATCTGCACTGCAGATCTGCATTATCTTTTTGTTATCCAAGGAAGGAATGAAGGGATTAATTAGAGGATTTGCTGCAGAGAGAGAAAAGTAAAAAGAAGAACATAGTTTTACTTTCTGTAACCAACAATCTTTAAATATTTTTTATATATAGCTTTTTTAGGTACTAACCTAGGTGACCCGATATAATCTAAGATACAATTATTTGGCCTGATTAATTACCCGTGTTTAATATTAACTATGGCTACCAGTAACCAAGAGATTAGTAAAATAAATAAAATAATTATGAGAGGCGTGAATTAAAAACAACATTGATTTCTATCATGATCTTTTTCTCTCTCGAAAACGAAAAAATCCATATAAAGAGATAAAAAAAAAGTGATTCTTATTAGTCATTTTATATCTTAAAATCACAATAAGTAGGATTAAATTAAATATTATTAATTAATTAAAATCAAAATAATTGCCAATAGACTATGAGTATAAATACCGATAAAAAAATCTGTATGTAAAACTATTAAAACTAATAATAAGACTACTTGCTTTTCAGCTATAGGCTCATAGTATTTTATTTATGCAAGGATAAATTTAACATTTTTATATGTGTTTTATTTTAAGATGTAATAATGTCTAAAATCAAATATTATATGATTTATGATTTATACTATCAAAATCAATTACCCATTATATAATTATTAAAACCTTAAACCTTTCATTTTATATTAAACACAAAGAATTTATAATTATAGCTTACAAAATAAGATGTGCATCAATCACAATCATAATATCAATCACAAAATAAGATGTTCCTCTGGTTCTTGACACTGTTGATCAAATTTCCAAGTCATCTCTGTTTTCCCTTTCCAAATTAGTGTCGGAAAGTCCAACGTTCACACTCTATCTTGCTTAGGGCTGAATAGTATAGAGTCTATAGGCGGGTCAATGGGGATGGAAAAATTGTAACGCTATGGGCTCTCACTAGAAGGATTGTCGGCGGATTTAAAGTACAAATATGATTTTTAAGAAAAACTTTTAAATCTAGTAATAAAACTCCTTATTTTATTTATGGAAGGATAAATTTAACATTTTTATATGTATTTTATTTCATCTTACACCTCCAATACCATTTAAGAGGGCGGGTCTTGTTGCCAGCTTCTCACGTACGGTTGATTATTAACTTTGCCTACTGAAGTTGTTGGAATTTTTTCAATGTGATAGCGAGTACTGTTTGTTCATGATTTCTGCAATGGAAGTTATCGTGCAAATTGGGGTTGGATTTTCTAATGAAATGAAGTTGGAAATTCATTGATTAGTTGCGGTCTTCCTACGGTTGATTAATTTCTCATACCTTCTCTCTAACTATCAATATCATGGGCTAAAACGCGTTGATTTCTACTCTTATGAATTGTACAAAAATTACTATTATGCTTAAGAAATTATTCTCTTAAAATTATATGTTTATTAATTGATAAATCATTATAAAAAGAGAGAGTAAAAACACATATATAAAAATAAAAAAAGAAAACAAATGAGCAAACATCACCACTAATTATGTTGGTTTCAGATTGCCTTGATTGCTTTTGTTTTTGTATAGTGAATTTGTTAAACCCGAAACTCTTCCTGCATTTAACAAGCTTTATTTTGCTTATAAGAAAAAAAATATTTGATTTTTTTTAAAAAAAAAATACCATAAAAAAATATTTTTCTAAACTAAATAGAAATATAAACAATTAAGAAAACAAAGAATTTGCCATAAAATCCTTTTGCATCACCATGCATATATGCTCTCATCTAATGGAATTGTTTCTAATTAGTGGTTTTTTTTTTTTTTTAAAAAAAACCATTGAATTGGTCTACTATCGAAAAATTGGTTATGAAATTTCAAATTCATCAATAATTTATTCTCCCTTTCCAAATCATAGGATGCAACAATATTGTGGGCTCTCCCCCCTAGTATGTGCAAGTCCTATAGATATTCACAATGTTGACTCCCTTTTGTTCCGGGGAATTCCTGAACAAGTGTTAAATCCAATGACAAATTATACCATTACAGTTTTTCCATGAGACTTGTAACTCAAACTTTTTCCATGATATAGTTTAAACTCAACCTAAGCATATAAGAAAAAGTTATAAGAGAATTGTTTTTCTTTCTTTTAATTCTTGTGGCTGTCGTGACCCTCCCCTCATCAAACCAAGGATTTCATTTTTTAATCTTGAGTTTTTGGGTGATAGTTGACTATTTGACCAAGTCAGTTTATTTCTTACCAATTGTCGCATGTGTGAGGTGTCGCAATGAGCGTCTTCTCGAATGATATTGGGAAATGAGAGAGACAAGGATTTCTTGTCTTTTATCAGTGGAAAGAGAAAATGAGAGTCGTCACCTATTATTTTGGTCACTAAGAACCTTAACTAGCCTCAAAGATCGGGCACGAGGACTGATTGCGTAAAGGAAAGGTATTAGCACCCTTAATACGCCTTACTTAAGGTAAGCTGCATTGTTTAATTGTTTGACATAAACTAAGATATTGTTGTGTTTTCTAATTGTTGATCTGTCTAAGGTTTAAGAAAATTCATTCTCAGTAAAGAGATTCTTATCTTATCAAGTAAAACCTAATCATTATAACATTAACAAAAAAGAACTACCTTTTATTTAATATTAGGAAGACGTCTTATGTATAAGTTTGTAATCTCAGTTATTAAAAGAAAACAAAATATGTTTTTTGGTATTTTTGAAATATAGGCCTAGTTCTTATAATTTTAATAAACTGATTATTAAAACCCAAAATGCATGCTAATACATAATTTTTTTGTATGAAAATACAATATGAATTTTTTACATTTTTGAGAGACTTGGTCGTATGCATGAAAACAAGATATTTTTTGTTATTTTTTTATTTAATTTTTTTTTGCATTATTTCGGAGAAAACCATGTATTTTAATACTGGATTTGTATCTTTACAGTATAAAAATACAAACTAATATTAAGAAAAATTGATAAAAAAATATACAAGAAAATCAAAAAAAAAATTGAAAGGATTTTTGAATTTGTTTTTGTTTTTGTTTAATATATAATATTTATTATATATTATTATTATTATATTATTATTATATAATAATATATTGGGTTGGGCCCAACCCAATTATATGGTCTAAGCCCCTTTTGTTTGGGTCAATGTCGGCCCAAAACAGGGGTTTTGCCGATGTCGGCCTAATATATAATATTTTCTTTTTATTAGACTGGAGCGTCCCAGCCCAACCTTGTGGTTTGGGCCGGCATTGGTTTGGCTTAGTCAATAGTGGAAAAGCTCTCCATTGTTCATGCAGAATAATGGAGAAGGAAGAGATGCAAGAGAAGAAGAAGAAAATGAAGAAGAAGAAAGGGGAAGGTTGAGCTAGCAGTGACTTCACGGTGGTGCTAGTGGCAGAATGACGGTGGTTTCAAATCGCTACGGGGAGAAAAATGATGGTCTGCAGTGGCGACTGTTGCAGGAAGGGCAATCTTTTTTTTTTGTTCTTTCTTTTTTTTTTCTTTTGTTTTTTTCTCTGTCTTTCATCTGTTTTCTTTATCCCCGGTATAGTTTTTTTTCTTGTTCTTGTCATTGTTTTTTTTGTTCTTCCTCTTATTCTTTCCCTCTCTATTTTTCCCTTTTTTTATTTCTTTCTTTTTTCGCTTCTATTTTGTTTTTTCCTTTACCCCTATGTTTTTCCTTTCTTTTCTTTTTTTGTTCCACCGTCCTTTCATCTCCCTCCTCACAGCTTGGTAAGGGGGTATTTATAAAGGGGAAAGGAAGAGAGCCACCCTACTTTTGTCCAGTCGCGCTGAATGGGTAAGGTGGTTGGGCGGCCACTAGGCAGTCACCCAAAGCCGCCTGCAGGGCTTGTGCCTTTTGTGTTTTTGTTTGGTGGTAGGCCATAGGTGTGGGTTGCGTCAGCTTTTTGGGTACATGGGAGATAGAGTGATAGAGACGCTGCAGGGGAGAAAAATCCTTCTTCCCTTGCCTGCAGCGCGTTCATAGGAAGAAGAAGACATATAGTGCCGTTCAAAATGACACTGTTTTGAGCTTTGTCTTTTTTTTTAATAACAGTAAACGAAACGATGTGGTTTTAAACAAAACATGTTATTTCATTTAAAACAAAATATTGCCAAAAAGTTTTTATTTCCAAATCAGTCCTCAATTTATGATTTATTCAATCAAGCCTTCAATTGAGATTTTGGTTTTAAGAATCAATTCAATTGCATCCCTGCCAAATTCAAATGTCAGCCCTAAAGTTGACCATCCTTTTCACTTTGGTCCTTGATTTTGAATTTATTCATTTTGACCCTCAATTGATCAACAAACTTCTAATTTCTTCAATTTAGCCCCTGATTCGGTCAATTCCAGCCCTTATATTAGCGCCCCTTTTTCAGTTTAGTTCTTGGTTTTGGATTTTTTAATCAAGTCCCTAATTGCCCATCAAACTTTAATATTTATGCAATTAAGCCCATAATTTGACCAAATTAACCCTTAAAAATTATAATTTGATCCCCCCTAAACTTTAATTTCTTTTAATTAAAGCCTAAATTGACTTAAAAAATCAATCTTCTTGTAATTAAACCCTCCATAAATTCAATTAAACCTTTAATAAAATCTAATTGAGCCCTTAAACATCCAATTTTGAATTTATCTTTGTTAAATTGAATTTTCTTTACCAACAGGGCTTTTATTAGTCGAAAATATATTGTTAAATTCCAATCTTTGTACTTTTTAACCTTCTCAACCAAAATTTGGCCATTTTCAAGGCTCCTTGATGTCCTTTTCTCACTAATATATATTTTTTGGTTTTTCTTCTGATAATTCTTGATTTTTTTTATTTTCTCCTTTTTGTATGGGGATCCCAAAAATGGGTAACAACACTAGTAAAGGTGACATTTGGGGTACAAAACTAGTAGAAATCTATGTCAACGAGATTATAAGGTTGCACGATGTGTCGATCTCAATTGTGTCCGACAAAGGTCCATAGTTCACTTTTCAATTTTGGGTGAAGTTTCAGGAAGTTTTAGGGACTAACGTTCAGTTAAGTACTACTTTTCATTCTCAGACCAATAGACAGCCTGAAAGGACTATATAGATTTTGAAAGATATGTGAGAGCTTGTGTGATTGACTTTGGAGTAGGATGGAGCAAGTACTTGTCTTTGGTGGAGTTTGCTTATAACAATAGTTATCAGGAAAGTATTGATATGGCACTATATGAGACTTTGTATAGCCGAATGTGTAGATCACCTGTATGTTGGTATGAGGTTGGTGAGAGGGGATTAATGGGCCTCGACTTAATACAGATTACTTTGGATAAGATTAAGGTGATCCGAGATAAGCTTCAAACAGCTCAGAGTAGGCAAAAGATTTATGCGTATAAGAGGAGGCGTAATCTAGAATTTTTAGTGGGTGACAATGTGTTCTTGAAGTTCTCCCCGATTAAAGGAATATTCATATTTGAGAAGAAAGGAAAGTTGAGTCCCAAGTTTATATGGTCATTAGAGATCTTGGAAATAGTAAGGGCAATGTCATATTGGTTTGCCTTGCCGCCTAATCTATCCTCCATACATCTAGTGTTCCATGTTTTGATGTTAAGAAAGTATTTGTTTGATTTATCTCATATGCTGGAAATTCAACCGGTTGAGCTAAAGGATGATATGTTGTACAAAGTCTAACTAGAGGAAATAGTGGTTTGACAAGTTAAAAAACTTTGATCGAAGGAAATCATATCGGTTAAGGTTGTGTGGAGCGAACTCCCACGCAAAGAAGCGACATAGAAGAAATGCTTAACAAGAATTCCATACTTGTTTGAACTTGATGGTTGACTTTGGTTCTTAAAGTTTAAATTCGAGGATGAATTTTATGTAACGGGGGAAGTGCTGTAAGATCCAAACTTTTAGCTCAAACCTAAGCCCAAGTCAGCGTAAACCCAACATAAGTTAACCTAGGTATATAAGAAAAAGTTGCAAGAGAATTATTTCTCTCTTTTAATTCTTATGGTTGTCGTGATCCTCCCCTCATCAAATCAAGAATTTCAGTTTTTGATCTTGAGTTTTTGAGTTCAAGAAAGGTGAAAGTACCAAGTAAGTGGTTTCCTCTCATGTTACTTTTGATTATGGTTTGTTTATGGAAGGATAAAAAAGAGATTAGGGTTTATAAAGTCTTGAAGTTTATGTTGTTAAGATTGATTCATGATTATTATAAGTTTAAGGTTAAGTGATTGATTCTAGATGTGTTGTTAGAAATAAGGATTTGTGAATTGATTTGTTATGGGTTAAGAAATTTGTTTCAACTTTGCTGGAAAATCTAGATAGAATGGCTTGGGGTTGAAGATGATTAAATTTTATCTTGGTCCTTAATTTAAAAAAATTACAGTTTAGTCCCTTAACTTTGAAAATTTATAATTTAACCCTGAAACATGTTCTGGAATTCTGGTTAGTATTCTTATGAGATTAAAGATGATGAATCTCAGTTTGATAATTGATTTGTGTAATTTTTAGTTTAGCCACTCTATTTTGGAGATTTACAGTTTAGTCCCTAAATTTTTGAAAAAAAATATAATTTGGTCCCTAAAATGTAAATCGAGATCCTGGATATAATTAAGGATGGATTATGGGTGAAATTTTACTATGGTTATGTATTTTTGGCTTTTACAGTTTGGTCATCCAATTCTAGAAAAATTATGTTTTAATCCGTGATTTATAAAACTTGTTGTTTATCCCTAAACTTAGGAGACCAAACCTGGTTTTCTTTTATGAATTGGAGTCTTTTATTTGTGTTGTTTTAAGTTGTTTTTTTAGTATATTCTATATATTTGTTGTAGGTATTTCTAACGATTCTCAATAAGATTTTCAGGTCTTTCATCTAATATTCCTTTTACTTCTATATTTTTTGGTTGAGTTGGATAATATTTAATATACATGTAATATAAATAAATATGTATGTTGATTATATGATGATTACAACTAGTTAATTTCTTGAATATTTATATTTGTTGTTTTATTTTCTTAGTACTTATCTATTCTTGAATTTGCATTCGCATTCTATTGAATTAAATTCTATTCGATATGATATACATTGCTTTGATAATTATGCGAATATTTATTATGCCTTGATATAGAACTTGTTAGTAACTCCATGCTAACAGATAATAATTAGTCTATGTGCATATATTATTTTGTATATCTTGCTGACAAGAAAGGAATAATCCTGTGACAACTTATCTTCCTACAATAGTTATTTGTGGATATCATCTAGTCACCTTCAACTATTATCTAATTTCTAATATGTATTTCATTACTTTATAATAATATACTTAGTCTACTAAAAAAACAAATTTTCAATTCTTCTTTCTCCTCTTCAAATTCATAGTTTGAAAGTGGTATATTCACACGCTATCTTGCTCACGATGCTGAATAGTGTAACGTTATGGGCTCTCACGATGCATTGGAATCTTTTTCATAATTTCTTCTCCCTTTCCAAATCATTGCATGCGACAAATATAGTAGGCTCGCCTGACTAATTTGTGGACTTCCTTGCTCTTAAACATAATTTATTGAATTATTGTAATGACCTATCTTTGTTTGTAATTAAAGACATAAAGACTCCAACTGTTAATTTTGGCTATAGGTGCAATTTTCTCTATGCAATCAATACTATGGTTTATATATATATATATAGATCACATCTCTTGGTTTCATTTTCTTGTTGGAATTTCATCTCTTGGTTCATAGCTACTTTCCACCTCGAGTCAACAAAGCTTCTTGAATATTATTTGGAATAAATATAAAAAGTAATTAATTTAAAAATAATAAATTTAATATTAAAAAAATAATAGTTATACAGCTAATTAATATAACTCATATGATATTTGACTTCATTAGCCAAAACTTATCACAAAAGATAAATAATCTAATTAGGGAATTGCTAGAATAAAATCTATTCAAGTATTAGTCAGGATCAAGAAACTAAAATTAAGATGTGATATGTCTAAAATCAAATCAAAATCAATTACCCATTGTATAATTATTAAAACCTTGAACCTTTCATCTTATAATAAAATACAAAGAATTTATAATTATAACTTACAAAATAAGATGTGCATCAATCACAATCATAATATCATCATAAATGAAAATTAACTCCTGTTTCTCTGGTGCTTGACACTGTTGAAATTTCCAAATCATCTTTGTTTCCCCTTTCCAAATTATTGTCGGTAAGTCCAACGTTCACATGCTATCTTGCTTAAGGGGCGGAATAGTGTAGATGGGTCAATGGGGATGGAAAAATTGTAACTTGATGGGCTCTCACTGGAAGGATAGTCGGCGGATATCAAGTATAAATATCAACAGAAAATTGTATTGGAAAAACTTTTACATCTAGGACAGTAGTCAAAGATTACTTTTACATCTAGGATCCAGCCAGCCCGGCCCGGTCACTGGCCCAAGCCAGTGACCCGGCTGGGCAAACAACACGCGTGTCTAAGTGTTCAGTGAATTAAAATTCACATGAACAGTATAGCATGAATTAAAACTGAAAGGCGAGAAGAGATGAAGAAAAACTTACTTGTGGTCTACCGCTCCTGAAGATGAAGACGAAGTTGAGGGCGGTTGGTGCTCATTAGGTTCAGCTAGCATAGCATTCACGAGGCCACCAGTGCTGGTGCCTGAAATCACATCAAACTAGTCTGCAAGTCTTGCGTCTGCACCATCCAGCTTCTGGTGCAGCTGCGGGGTAAAGACGAAGACGATGGTGACGACCGGTTAGCTCTGGCCGGACGATGTCTTCTCCCTCCTCGTTTCCTGCCTGTCTCGATGGTGTCTGGAGGCTGGTTGCTGAAGACTGTGAAGACGATGGTCAATGCCGGTTCTTGTCTCTGCGCTTTCGTCGGCTGGGTTGAGTTTGCGTCTCCTTTTCTCCTGGTTTTTATATTCTGTCACCTTCAGTTCTGAGATGAAGGGACAAAGACGATGGTGGGGCTGATCCTCGTCTCTGTGTCGTTCCTCTGCTTTTTCTCTCCTTCTCGGTTTCTTTGTTCTTTTTTTTTTTTTTTTGTGTTATTGGTCCCCTTTTCAGTCCAGTTCCTCCTGTGCTCCCTTCGTGTTCTAGGTTCTCTCCCCGTTTTTTCCCCCCGTTTAAGGTTTCTTGCACTGCTCGCTCTTCTGTTTTTTCTGTCTTCTTCCTTTTGTTCTCGTGTCTTTTTCTCTCCGTTCAGCCGTGACTCTGCCTTTTTCTTCCTCCTTTTCGTCCTCCCAGTTTTTCTTTTTTTCTCTGTAGCCTTCTCTTGCTTATAAAGCCAGAGAATGGCCTTTCTTCACGCGTTCGTGCCTCACGATCGTGAGGCACGAACGCCTCTGTTTCTTAGAGAAGAAACAGGGGCAGAAAACTTGCTCCCCTCTGTACAGTTTCTGTTCTTGCGTCTTGTTGTGTTCCCGGTGTTACTTCCTCTCTGTAAGCAGGGAAACGGAGACGTGATGGAGGACTGGTGGGCTAGTTGCTTTCTTCCTCCGCTGCTCGTGGCCTCTCTCCGTGGCCTCCTCTGTTTCTTTGAGAAGAAACAGAGGAACGAAAGTTTTTTTCTGTTCTTCCCCCGGTTCTGTTTCTCTAGTGGCTTTTCGGTTATGTCATTTTCCCCCCCTTTGCCTGTTCTCCTTCTCTGGTTTTTATAACCAGAGAATGCCATGCGGTTGCATGGATTTTAATGCAATAAAGGCATGCGTTTTCTTCTTGTTTTCGGGTGAAGATGATGAATAGTGCTCTTTCAAACGACGCCGTTTTGGTATGTGAGGTGGCCATTTGCGTTTTGGCCCATGAAGTTCCGAAACGTTTATAATTAAGCCCCTAGTTTAAACTGTAATTGCCCCTGCATTTCGGTGTCTTTTACAGGTTAGTCCTTGGACTTTAATCTGCTGCAAGTGTGCCCCCAATTAACCCCAAACTTTGCTATTTCTTCAATTAAGTCCCTGATTTCATTAATTTAATTAATTCCAAGCTCAATTAAGTCTCAAAACTTATCAATTCTCCAATTAAACCCTTGATTGGATGAATTAAATTAATTTCAAGCTTAATTAAGTCTCAAAACTTATCAATTATTCAATTAAACCCTTAACTTGATTAATTAAATTAATTCCAAGCTTAATTAGATTAATTCTAAAGTTTAATTAAACCCTAAAACTTCCAATCATGTTGCCCTTAACCTAAATTTTAATTCATTCTTTATTTATTTCATTTTTTTTATCCTTTTCAGTAAATAAAATAATAATAATAATAATAATTAAAATAAAATAGTTAAAAATTAGATTATGACAATATATATCAAAAATATATATCAAAGCACATGATCAAGATGGGAAATATGAAGCCACTTACTGGAACTGATGGGGAGATCATAATGAATTGTAGAAAGGACTATGGGTTTTAATCTTGCTCTTTCTACATTCAAAACCGAAACAAGGAGCAAAGTTTTGACAGATTTTAAAATATAGCATGATCGTTTCTTAATTAATTGTTGTTTCACTTATCTTTCATAACAGGTATTTTTTGACATACTTTAAAAAAAAAAAAAGCCAACCCATGAACATAGTCTACATCAAATTACAAAATTTATCGCTCAAATATGTAGTTGAAGAGAAGATGTTAAACCCCACAAAAAACTGGTCAGTCGACCACACTAACTGTATGTGAGAACAGATCTTCCAAACTTATCGTGTCAAATTCCTTTGGCATAGAAGGCCACTTAGTCACAAGCTCCGAAGAAATTCTTCCCATTGTAGGTCGGGATTGCGGATTGGGATGCAAGCATGCAAGCGCTATCTTCATGACATGGACAACACCCTCTGCTGCTCCCTTTTTAGGAAGCGAGATGCGTTGGTCAAGCACATCCTTCAACAATGTCTGTTGAGAAATCGGTGGCATCGAAGATGATGAGGAAGTTGCTTGTGATGAGAGTGTGGAGATGAGATCGCCTGGGTGCCTTCCCATCATCACTTCCATTGTGACCACTCCGAAGCTATAGACATCACATTTTTCAGTCACTTTCATCGTGTAAGCTAGCTCTGCCACAAAAAAATTGGTTATGCTGTGTTTTAATCACATAGTTGATAGAAATAAAATTGAAACAAAATTACTTAAGTAATTATAGTATAAGCTAAAAACATACTATTATTCTTACTATTGTAGGAACTTAAAATTGAAGTAAAGCTACGCACCTGGAGCAGTATATCCAAAAGTACCTGCAAATGAGGTCCAATTGGATGAGTCAGGCATCAACAGTCTAGCTGTGCCGAAGTCAGAGACATGTGCCTCATATTCCAAATCCAGAAGGACATTATTGCTGGTAACGTCTCGATGAATGATCGGAGGAGAGCAAGAATGGTGTAGATAGGATAAAGCTCCAGCCATCCCTTTCACAACATTTAGCCTTTTCATCCAATCCAGCTCAATTGCTTGTTCCTCACTGGTTATGATCTTTCTCAAGCTTCCTCTTTCTATGAA
>Ga0325410_1006366_pt1 | contig 12956 bp, 8 predicted proteins | sample PopdelMetagenome_16_FD_206182 | JGI IMG/M metagenome (GOLD analysis project Ga0325410, IMG submission 206182) | Populus deltoides microbial communities from Bellville, Georgia, United States - Xylem-PdIQD-R3 | ecosystem: Host-associated > Plants > Phyllosphere > Stem > Wood/Secondary xylem... | reverse complement strand
GTCGCCCCTGAAAATAGACAAGGTTGAGTGTGTGTGGGCAGGTCGCCCTTGAAAATAGACCAATTTTCTTTTAAAAAGTGAAGTACTTGGATGAGTTGATCACTCAGCAAGCAATGAAGACTTTTTTTTTTCTTTATAAGCTTACTATGCAAAACATTGAGGAATTCTGCTTCGTAAGCATTGTAAAGAAGGGGCATTTGTTGCTAATCAATTTTTTACCCATGTTTTGATAAATTTTCAAAAAATAAAAAATAAAAAATAAAAGTAAAAATAAAAAATAACGGTTTACATGTGGCGATAACATAGAGCATCAGGGCTAATATTAAGGAAGCAATATGTCAAGGAGATAATTACTGAATCATATATAATCACTGCAATATAAAATATCATAGATATAGGATTTGATTCATGCTGGTTATGGAAAATAATCAATGCAATATAAAATACCATATATATATGATTTGTTGGTGCAGGTTATAGAAGACAATCTCTGCAATAATTATTGCAATATTTCCTTAAATAGCATGTGTAGAGATTTTCTATATAAGTGAACATCCAGCCATATACATGGAGGGAGAGAAAATTTACAACTGGATAATTTTACACAATTGAGAGAATAAAAAAAAAACCCTAAAGCCATAGAAAAAACCTAGAAACCTAAAACCTTTCTCCCCTTGCAATCGCCCCTAAACAAAAAAAAAACCCAAGCTTTTATCTTTTTCAAAGCAGTCGCATTCTCATTTTGGCTCCGGCCATCTTCTTCCTTAGATTATCCCTCCTAAACCAGCCGCTCAAGCCCCCTTCTCCACACTGTTCCCCCATCTTCATCTCCTCTTTCAGCCAATAGCACAGAGCCCTTCCCTTTTGGTTTTCTTCTTCCTCAGCTTCCAGACACAAGCCTTCCCTTTCACCCCCTCTTAGGCTCCCTATTTTCCTTGATTCCTCCTCTACCTGTCATGGCCTTCACTCCCTCTGTCTTCTCCAGACACAGACTTCCCTATTTCCCCCACAGACCAGCCAAGACAGACCCACGACCTCCCTCCCTAAGCCGGCTCATTCCCTTCCAACCAAAAGGGAGTAGCCCACAGGCCCTCATCTTCGCCAAGACACGAACCGACCACCGACAGCTGCACAGACCGGACGAAAACCCAAAGCTTAGTAGTCGGCGGCCCTCTTGGTCTTGCCGCCACCTAAAATAGAGAAGAATGGGAAAGAAAAAGAAAAGAACAGATATGTAGAGAGAAGCAGATCCAAAACGGAGAAGAAGAGAAATAAAAACAGATCTGTGAAAGAGAAACTAAAACTAAAACAAACTGTTTGTTGCGATTTCGTTGTTTTTGCAGGTCACGGCATCACCACCGATAGAGAAGGGCAGAAGAGAAGAAGCGTTTTTAGATCCCAATGTTTTCTGGGATGTTTGCGGCGGCTAGTGGCGGTGGCGTGTGGAGAAGACGCGCCGCAGTGTTTCTGTGACCCAGAAGCCTTCAGGCACTGTTCCCGAAGCTTTTTGTAATTTTCAGATATCGATATGTATATTTAGATACTGTTGTGTTTTGATTTTTTTTTAATTCTTTTTGTTATTTTGTAAACATGGTAATTATGAGTGAGAAAAACATAATACAAAGGATGTGTGTGTGTTTGTATTTTTTTTTTTTGTATGTTATTGAATTATAAAATCAAAAGGACAAAAAAAAATTAATGTTTTAATTTGTATATGATCAAGTATTTTAGGGACAAATAAAATCATGTTGTATTTCCATGAAAATATAAGTTTCTATATATTTTTTGGGATTTAATAACTGATTTATTAAAGTCTTAAGAATTTGACTAATATGTGGTTTGTTGAATTTAATTGCGATTAACTGGGATGTTTGTGTTTTTTACAAAGAAAATATAAAAAATGTTTTTTTGTTTGTTGCATATGACCAATACCCTAACATATTTTGAATTTTCTCTTAAAAAACAAATATTTGAAGTTTAAAAGAAAATGTGTTTTAGCATGGATTTCTTAAACACACAAAAAATTATTTTCTTGCATTCTGGATTTTACAACATGTTTGTAAAACTCCAAAGGGTGTTGGCCAATATTCCAAAAAATAAAAAAAATCTTATTTTGAGGGGAATTCATCTATTATTCATCGTTAATGTTTAGATAAAGAAATCCCTAAAAGATGAATATCCAAAATATTATTGGGAATAATTTGTTATTATTCGTTGTTAATGTTTGGATAAAGAAACCGAAGTGGTTAATATCCAAAATATTTTTCTAGGAATAATAAGTCACCACACATCCTTGAAAGAAACCTCGATTATCATTGAGGACATTTCAATTTTTTACTCTATGAGCCGTGAAAGTATGAAACACTAAGGTAAAAAGAGGCTTTTAAAGCGCTCTGAATTTCCTTAGATTTCTAAATCTTTGTTCCTTTTCCTTGCGATTTACGAGTTTCGAACACTTGAAATACCAAGGGAATAATGTGCTTTTAAAGCACATTAAATCTCCTTGGATTTCTATCTTAATAAATTTAGTCTGAATCAAACACAGATTTCAAGAGATCTGCATTGGTTCCCCTTGACACTTTGTAGACATATCTAAAGGTATGATCTATATTGGCCAAGGATTCTTGCTTTTAAACTTTGAACCCAAATCATTCATCATAACAAGCCTATCCTAGGAAAACTAATTAAGAGAACAGCAACACCATAACAATTATAAGGCAAACCAAACACCAAGCAGCTTACCTTAGGTAAGGCGTACTAGGGGTGCTAATATCTTCCCTACCTTTTTGCCTTAGAATCTCAGAAAGACTAGTTAGGGTTTCTAGTGACCATAATACTAGGTGACGACTCCCTTATTCACAAAAAAAAACAAAAAAACCCGAAATCAATCGAGGGTCGCTGCGACGCCGCACTCTGCCGTGAGGGTGCGACAAGTGCATCGCTAATCTTTACATGAATCACCATTGAGAGTCAACATACTCTTTTGAATGACTAGTTGAGCACAACCATCTTCATACATGATCTTCTCATTGCTATTCAAGTTATCATAAATAAGATTCATCATAACATCTGCATGTTTCTTTATCAATATATTCTTTTTCAAATGACTCTTAGGTTTGCTACACTTGTTAGTTTGGTGCCCCAATTCATTATATCTATAACACTTGTTAGCTTGTTATCTATGGATTTTGTTGAGTCAGTCTGGGTGGGGTGGTCATCGCCATTTGATTATTATTCCGCTCTTCTATGTTGTTTTGTTCTTCTTGGAAGTTTATGTTAATAGTCCTAGTAGCTTGTTGGTTCTCTACCCTTAAAGCCTTCTAATATGTCTTTGAAACTATCTATAAAGACATGGGCACAACACATCCCAGATGGACTATTGTAACTCATTTAGATACCTCATCATCAACTACTTTTTTGTTTCTGCCAAGTCATTCCTAGCCATTAACTGGTAAAATTCATCACTGTAATTGTTGACTAATTTTTAGCATTCTTGAGTTAGATTACAATTTCATAATGATTTGAGCTTAATACTTTATTAGTCTAACCTCAAAAGGTTTCTACAAAAGAGTATTTGTATTAGAAAGAATCATAAGTCTAATATGATATACCTAATGGATATGGATAAACCTAATAAATGATAATAATCCAATGAACCTAAATTTAAATAAGAGCTCTAATATCTCTAAAAGGCCTAATAGTAACTAAAACAAATAAAACAATAGTCCAACTAATTTAAATAAGACTAAAGTCATTTTCATAATTTCTTAGCGGAATCAAAGCCTAACTTCAAACGCATAGTTATCTCTTGTCTTAATGAGTTATAAGGCATGCCATATATCACTATAAAGATATGAATATATACTTTCCGATGCAACTAAAATCATATTAAAATGTCTTATGTAACTTCTGTTATGATGAAAATAATATCGAAAAGTTAAACTTGCATATCTGAATCTTCTTATTCTAATCTTTTTGTAATGTTTGAATGCTCACCAATAAGCTCTTATTAAACATGAATTAAATTAATGAAGGCTTGTTCTTTATTATTTAATATCTTCTTGAAGTCCACCTTATCTCATGTGTCTTAAAGAAGTTCATTGAAAGTCTATTTAAACCTCTTAGCCTTAAGTCTTGTTATGAACCAACTTCAACCTTTAATGGATATCCTGGTGTTGTTTGGATCTCATCATTCTCTTTTTGCTTGAAAGGATTCATCCTCAAATCATCACCTACATCAAATAAAGAAAGATTAGAAACATTGAATAAATAACTAACATACTCACCTAGTAGATCCATTTTGTAAGCATTGTCATTAATCATCTCCATGATATGATTGTCTAGAAGGTTCCTTTCTTTAGTTTTAGTCAATATTTGGAGTTTCATAGCTCCAATATACGCAAAACTAGCTGCATTTGAAAGCTAGAATACATACCTACAACTTTTCTTGAAGATAGGTATATCAAACTTTATCATTTTCCGAATCAAATTACAGTTGGAAGTCTGGTGATAAATTTATCCTGTTTTTAGTTTGTCACTTTAACAAGCAACAAAGTGTTTTAATGTATTTTTTAATCATTCAAGATACCCATTTCTTTTCAATATCCTTTCTAATACCATTAAACATGAATCTTACATAAATCAAACTAATCAAATCTACCCTTTATAGACAAAATCTCTTTCAATCAAACCATGATTCAATGATTACACATAGTAAACAACATCAAGACACATAACTAAGGTTCATAATCTAAATTTCACATACACTAACAATTTCAACACATCTCATATCACATATTTTTCAATCGAAGCAAGTTGGATGAAGTTCTTACCCTTGATGGATGACGAATCAAGAGACAAATATAAGGATAAACTAAGTTGTCTTCACTTTTTCCTTTCTCCTTTCACTTCCTCTGAAACCCTCAGTTACAACCTATACTCTCTTAAATCTCTTAATGTTTTTGATGTTTTTGATCTTCTAAATCCCCTAAATCTATGTTTCTTTTAGTGTTTACCAAGAAATTTATGAGAACTTTTCAAGGATTCCTCCTTTCTCCCTCTCATAAATGGCCGATTGGAAGTTGGTTTCCTTTGGAAGCCAAGTCTCCTATTTATACCATATAAATCCTTTATTTACATATTAGGCCCTCATGGTTTTTTATTTACACATTAGCCCCACATCTTTTTGTTATTTACACATTAACCCCTCATTTTCCTTTTATTTTCACATTGACCCAAAAAATTTTCTTTATTCTTACACTGGCCCAATATTTTCTTTAGTTTTACATTGGCCCATTTAAAGTCTTTTCTCGTTCTTTTTCATGCTTTTCTTTTAATTAGAGTTTCTTTGGATTTAATCATTTATTTCAAGGTTTAATTGTCTCTAGATCCACCATCGATTTATTCTAAATTTAAGTTGAGATATTACGAATTCTCATTGAATTTATTCCAATATATTTTTCTCACGTAAACAGTTAATTCTAAATTCCTAGAGCTATCATCTTCACTACACAATAATTTTTTTTCTATTCATTTAACATATTATGTATTTTAATAATTATGTATATTCTATCGAGAGGTTTACAATGAATCAAAACATCAATGCTTACACATAATAAAATACAACGAGGATCATATGCTCGCACTTTATTCCGACTTAGGTCATGAGATTGTAATAATCTTATAAGAAGCAAATCAGGATAAATTAATCATATAAAAACAAACAAGAAACATATCATGAAGACCAATTCAAAATAAACCAAATGCTTTAAAAAAAAAATGAAACACGACACCTTTTAAAAAAAATATGGAAACAATAATATTTTGATCAATATGGGCTTTATGACTTAACTTGCCAAACCTGCGACTTGAGATGGTCTCTATTCAAAAGTATGAAGATCAAATAAGATTAAAAAAAACTAAAAAAGGATGAAATCATAAAAAAAAATTCAATTCTAAAAATCATCTCACATAAAACACATAGCTAAATTTAAGGGCTACTTTGAGAATTTGAAAGGCCAAACGTGTAAATCGAGGACAAGAAAGAAAAAAAGAAAAAAAAGTTGTTAGCACCAAATGGGAGATCCGTTGACCATACATGTCACCTAGGAATGAAAGGGTCATCAAGATAATTCAAACACCACCCTTAAAGCCGATGTTTAGCCATCGAGGGACACCACTTACATCTTCTGAAGAGTGTTGGCATTATCCACATGTCAATACCTTTTTTTAATAACATTTGATGAGAATCAAATAACATCACCAAAGGATCTATTAGAGGTATTAATTGGTTCTATTACAAGGTCTAAAACTAAAAAGACCTTAGAGGAATTGATTGGACTAATTCAGGATGTTTGAGTTAAAAAGTTTTAAATTTGTCAAGACTAGACCTTCATGTACTGTTTAGGCCATATATGGAGCTACGAGTGGAAGTTTGCTACAATTCAAGTTGGGATGAAAACTAAACATCTCAAGCTTTCCATTTATGTATGGTAGGCTTAGTAACACATCAAAACAAGAGAGAACAATGTGCTTGAAATCAAGCTTGAAATCTATCTAAAAACAAGAAAAGTCAGAAAACATTCTTTTTCATGTGATTTGTGGATTCTCACAAGGAAAAGATTTAATTACATGTGAAATTCTTATTTTGCAAAGTTCCTTACTTTTCTAAGAATATCAATTAGGAAACAATCATTATTTTTCAAGGACTCCTTATGCAATAACAATTCTTATTATTCAAGGACATTAAAGGCGGTTTTGAACTTATTCTTTTCAATGCATAGTTTTATGCTAAAAAGATTTATTTTTTTTATCTGACAGTTGAATCAAGGTAAAACTTTTTCAGAAAATTCTAAAAACCTTTTCTTCTATAGGGTTAAAATTTTGTAATGATCTGACATTGAAAAGGCTTTACAATAAAAAGTAGAAGCTATTGTGCGAGAATTGTATTAGTTTTCTAGTTGATTTATGATTTTTTTTCTATTTTTTTCTAGAACTTTTGTTGTTTTTTCAATATTTTTAGGATGTTTTACCTAGTATAAATAGAGTTAATTAACATGTATTGAAGTTTCTTTTTCTTATAGACTTTGGTTTTGGAAATTATTATTTTATGAAATTATTTTATTTATCAACCTGATTATAACAAAAAAGTCATAATAAAAATACAAAAATACCCCTGGATGTGGCTTAAAGAAAATTAAACTTTTAAGGGTATTTAAGTGATTTTACTATGCTTAAGAAATTAAAAATACAAAAGCATGCAAATTTTTTTTAAAATTGATTTTAAGGGTAGAACAATCAATTCACCATATCTTAGAAATGTTAAAAGATTTATTTGTCCTTTTAAATTTAATAATAACTAATGAACCGGCTAAAATTACTCCCTTATGATTTATTTTTATAAGAGGAAAATAAATTGTTACAGGACTTTTAATTCGGTACTCACCAAGAAAAAGCTTAAGAATCATCAAGAAATTTTATCCCTCAGCCCGAAAACAATTATACATGTGTCGTGAGATTAATAGTTTAACTATGTATCATGCATAGCAGAAAACATTAACGTCTTGTTTGTTTGTCAGGAAAGCTCACTTTGAAGTTTGAACTACTGAATTTTGCAAGATTGTCATTATCCTTCGTACTTGTGCTTTCATGAACTTAGCAGCAGGATTTAGATATTGATGCCTGTTTTAAACATAAAGGACATGGATGATTATTTTTTATTTGGTATGGTTTTTATTAAAAAATTAATTAAATTGAATTAAAAAAAATTGAAACCAAACTGAAATCAATTCAAACCAATCGGTTTTAGTTTGGTTCGGTTTGGTTTTTTAGGACAAAATCTGGTTTGGCTCGGTTTTGGCTTAGTTTCTTTCGGTTTGTCTTGGTTTTTCCTGTTTGACTCGGTTTTTCGGGTTTGACTTGGTTTTTTTTCCTGGTTTTTTTCAGTTTGGATTCGATTCGGTTTGGTTTTTTCGGTTTTAAGCTTATAAAACCAAAACCAAACCGAACCGGTTGGTTTTTTTAAAATTTAAATCGGTTTTTTTTCACGGTTTGGTTTTTTCGATTATTTTTTTTCCTAGATATATTTTATATATTTTGCATTATTAAGTGAAAATTAGATATACAAAATATGTTGTAAATTATTATGAAATGCTAGGATGCAAGGTGACGTCCACATCAAATCAAATCAAACTAGAAGATGTTGAAAATAATTTATTCCTAGAAAAATAAAAAAATAGTAAAGTAGCCTCCATGGTGGCCAAATCAAACAGTAAAGACGGAACACATGACCGCACAATCATTTCTTCATAAAACTATCAAATATAAATAAAATAGAGCAGCCATTTTGCGAGCCAAAAACCCTCCATACTGGCGCCAATATTTTCTCTCTTTTTCCTGGTTGAGACAAGAAAAATTCCCACCCAATGGCGCCCTTTTTGTTTTCAGCAACAATTTCTTTTTGGCGGGTGGTCTTTTAAGTCAAAAAGCTTCAAAAGCAGTGGCATTTATGTCATTCTGTGATTCGGATAGGCTAGGGTTTCGAGTCCCATTTATAAAGAAGCCCCTTTCGTTTAGATATGCCAGCGTGCGGTTTGTTGTGTGTGTCTGTCGGCTCTCTCTCTCTCTCTCTCTCTCGGTGAATGTCGGTTCATTTAAAATCGACACTCTTATCACTCACCAAACCATTTCATGATTCTTGATCCTTGCACGTTAATAGAGTGCTTGTCTGAGTTACTGATTTGCTTCTACTTGATCTCTCTTCCTCCAAATCCACAAATCTTGTCAGATCTCCCTGTTCTGATCAGTAGAGCTTTTAGTGAATCCCCACTTCGAAGTACAACTCAATCATTAGTGTTATTCAATACCTGTTTGAGGAAATCGTGTTTTAGGAACTGGGTTGTCTTTAGATCTCAACATTAGTTCCTTACAATGTTGGATCCAGCTGACAAAGTGAGTAGCTTCTAGCTGGTTTATTGATCTGATCTCTTATCTATCTTGATCCAAATCAATCCTGATTTTTTTCATTCCTCTTATTGTTTTCAGGGATCAGAGTCTGAAGAAATGAGTAGCAATTCACAAGAAACAGAGAGCCCACTAAAAAAAACTTGTGCTGATTGTGGTACTTCAAAGACTCCACTTTGGAGAGGTGGTCCAGCTGGTCCAAAGGTGATTTAATTTAATCATAGATCAGATCAGGCCCTTTTTTTTAATGATTTCTGTATACCCTTTGATGTGATATTAAATTTTCCGTTCTTTTCTTTTCTTTTCTTTTGCAGTCGCTGTGTAATGCTTGTGGGATTAGAAGCAGAAAGAAGAAGAGGGATATTTTAGGGTTGAATAAAGGGGCAGCAAATGACAAGAGAGCAAAAAAGGGAAGCAATAACAACAACAACAACAACAAGCAATTAGGTGATGGATCAAAGCAGAGATTATTGGCACTGGGCAGAGAAGTTTTTATGCAAAGAAGAAAGCTGGGTGAAGAAGAGCAAGCTGCAGTGTTGTTGATGGCATTGTCTTATGGGTCTGTTTATGCTTAATAAGAGTCGATAATATGTGTTAATAAGGGGATTGAGAATGTATTAGCTGGCTAGATTTTAAGTGCGTGTTGTGATTTGTTGTTAATTTTTTTTAGTATTAGTTATCATTTTTTTTAGGTGATTTGGGCTAACAGTATCTGGGATTGTTGGTGGAGTCGAGTTGTGTAGCCATTGCAAGAGCTCCTAAAATGTTGAGATCTGATTCTATTTTTCCTGACATAAGTAGATTTCTTAACTTTCATCATGTGGCTGTCTCTTTCATCATGTGGCATGTTCTTGCTTTCCCATGTTTTATTATATGCCTAAATATCAATATTGGGAGAAAATTCACCATTAGAGGACGTTTTCTACCCTGAAATCCAATCCCACTTCTAGTGTCATTCTTTGAAGAGGAAAAAAGAGGGAAAAAATAAATTATAAATACTAATTATATAAATGAAAATCAACCAAACCATGTCTCTGTGTAAGAAGCGGCAGTCTGATTTTGAATTACTACAAAAATTTGGTTACCGGTAATGAAATTGTATTTAAATTTTCTAAAGTAATGTCATCGCATTATTTGATTATTAAAAGTACTGTAAGCCAACGAACTTTCGGAGGTAGGTTTTAAAGTATGCCCTTTGAGATTCCCTTCAGACCTTTAAGCTGGGTATGATTTTGGTGTCTAATTTGGAGTTGACTTGGGTTTAACTTCTGTGATAAATAAATAAAAATTTGAGAGGAAAATTTTAACACCATCATAAAAATATGCTAAATAAAGTTAATGAATCTAATTTGGAGTTGACTTGGGTTCAAATGGATCGGTAGTAATATTCTGAAAAATACTAGAATTTCTACATGTTTATAATGAATGGTATTTACTTCTAAAAGTGTTTTAAAGTAATGAATCTTTTGTTATTATCAAGGATGAATATTGTTTTTAAAACTTATTGCTTCTCATTTATGCAACTAGGATGTATGAAATATGTCTTTCAAGATTTTAACACCATCACCTTGGTCTAGATGCATTTCTAAATCAAGATCTTTAAACCAAAAAATATAAAACTCAAATATCTTTTAACAATATGAACCTAACCTCTAGATTTGAGAGGAAAACCAAAGCATAAAATGAAAATAAATCACTAAAATATGAGGTGAGGAAGAGTGTGTAAAAATATGAAAAATTCTTTTTTTAAACTCTTCCTTCACCTCTCATTTTATAGTGAATTTTGAAAGTTAAAAGGTTGAAGAGTTAATAAAAATTAATTCTCAGCATTATCAACAATTGATTAACCACCATAAATTAATAATTAAATCAAGGATTACTTGAGCGGGAAAATTAAGGGTTTTTTGAGATTTAATTTCTCATTCACCCATAATTTTTTTATTTAAAACAAATTTCAAACAACCCCCCATAAGAATGAAAATTATCTTACCAGTTTGAAAATGACTCAAAGATTTGCTGAGAGATACTCATTTTGTAGACTAGTATATCAGGATGGATAGCTTTTGGCTTTGAACCTTTATTAGTTAAATACTATCGGATATACTCAGCTAAATAGTAAACGCGATGTCTTGAACTATTCAGCTTTTTGTGTAAACCAAAACAATAGTACTCATATAGTTTTCTACCTGGATATTTCCTTTGGTTCTCACTGTTGTGTTAATTTTGGCCAAAAACAACTCTTGAATTCATAAGTGCTTTAGAGAATTTAGCCTTCATCGAAATTCTCAAAGAAATGACCATGTTTCTCACTCATATATGTGATCTTTCATTAAGAGTATTCTGCTATACTCCAATTAGTGTACCAAGATATGAAAATCATTAAGAGCTCAGTTCACCATTTATCACGTTGTAGCTAACACTTATTTCATCATAGGAATAATCAGGAAATAATATTTTTTTAGTGTTACCGAGATTGTTATAGACTTAATTTTCCATTTGAACCTAGATCTTGGAATCTCTAATCAACTAAGTATGGTTACCATCATTATACTCTTTCATCTTTTAAAAAGCTTTAAGTCCATTCCCCTCGATGAATTATACACAAACTCTCTCGTCAAACCTTTGGTTAGTGGATTCACATTATTTTTCTTTGAGTTTACATAGTTAATAAAAATAATCTCATTTGAGAGCAAGTGTTTAACGTTATTATATCTACGACGTATATGTCTCGACTTCTCATTATACATACTATTTTGTGTTCTTCCAATTGCTAACCAACTATCACAATGGACAAAAATAGTTGGCACTAGTTTTGGCCAACATGAAATATTCTCTAAGAAATTCTGAATTCATTCGGCTTCCTCTCCAATTTTATCAAAAGCAATAAACTCTGATTCCATCGTGGATATAATGATACATGTTTGTTTGGAGGATTTCTATGACACAGCTACTCCACTAAGTGTAAAGACATCCACTTGTGGATTTTAAATTCTTAGTGTCGGATATCCAATTAGCATAACTATAACCTTCTAGTACTGCTAAGTAACCAGTATAGTATATCCCATAATCCAAGGTGTACCACAAATACTTGAGTATCCTTTTTTATTGCCTTCTAATGATCCATACTTGGATTACTTGTAAATTTACTAAGTTTATTAACGAAGTAAACAATATCAGGTCTTGTGCAGTTCATAACGTATATTAGACTTCCAATTATTCATGATTATTTCAATTGGTTTATTCTCTTACCTTTATTCTTGGACATACATACACTTATATCAATTGATGTTTTGACAGTGCTATTGTCATCTTTAAAAAATTTCTCGAGAATTTTCTCAACATAATGAGATTGAGACAATATTATTTCATTAGAAGTCTTAGAAATCTTTATTTCTAGTATGACATCTATAATACCTAAATCTTTTGTGTTAAACTTGTTAATTAATATTTTCTTAGTAGACTTAATCATGTGATCATTACTGCCTAAAATTAGCATATCATCCATATAGAAACATATAATGACATAGCCTTTATCTATGTTTTTCACATAAATACATTTATCGACTTCGTTGATTTTGAATTCATTTGACAACATCACCTTGTCAAACTTTTTATGCCATTATGTAGGTATTTGTTTTAAAAAATTTAATGATTTGACAAGCTTACAGACTTTTTTTTTTTGTCCATTGACAACAAACCCCTCAGGTTCCATTTAAATCTCCTTTTCAAGGTCACCATTTAAGAAAGTTGTTCTTACATGCATTTGATGTATTTCAAGCTTATTAATAGTTGTAATTGCTATTAATGTTTGTATGGAAGTTATTCCTGACACAAGTGAATATGTGTCTAAATAGTTCACATCGCCTTGTTTAAAACCTTTAACAATAAGTTTAGCTTTATATTTATCAATAGTGCCATCAACTTTCATCTTTCTTTTAAAGATTTACTTATGGCCTAATAGCTTACTTCCAAGAAGAAGTTTCTCTAATTTCCAT
>Ga0325410_1006365_pt1 | contig 12958 bp, 10 predicted proteins | sample PopdelMetagenome_16_FD_206182 | JGI IMG/M metagenome (GOLD analysis project Ga0325410, IMG submission 206182) | Populus deltoides microbial communities from Bellville, Georgia, United States - Xylem-PdIQD-R3 | ecosystem: Host-associated > Plants > Phyllosphere > Stem > Wood/Secondary xylem... | reverse complement strand
GTATTTAACCTCTTTCTTTCTATAAATACAATGTATTTTACAATTGTTTCATTCTCAATGTATAAACATAACATCATTTTTTAAAAAAATAATTGATTTTATACCAAAACAATAACAAACAACCAAGATTCAATGTTATTTAACTTATTTTATATATTTATCGCTAAAATATTTAACACTTATTAGAATTTCTATATTAAGCTACCACCTTCCTTTAACTAAAAAAAATTAATCAAATACCAAAAACTCCTGATTAAACTTATTATCTAACCATAAAAGGCACGGGCAAATATTACTAGTATGATTAACTCTTTTTTTTCTCCTTTACAAACCTAAAGTATTTTTTTTTCCTTTTTTATTTGTAATTTTACTTCATATTTTGTGTACATGCCAATATATATTATTGCCATATTAATATGGTAAATTTCATACTCGTCAAAAAAGATTAACAAATTTTTCACTCATTTTTCTTACAGATATGTCGGTATATGAATGATATATGAATAGCAGGCGTATGTTTGAAATATAATCATATATGAATTTTTGTACAACATTATTCATATGATATATTTTTATATATGTTAAACTCTTATATTTTAAACAATAATAATAATTAAAAAAAAAAATTATTTTGGGTTTTTTTGAGATTAACATGTGCTTCAGGTCCGTTATGGCTTATATTATATGAGATTCTTGATAACTTGAAAATATGCAGGATGGATGCAATCAATTTCAGACCTGGGCTTGAATCTCTCTTCAAAAGCGCACACATACATATGCATGTATGATTAACGAAAGAATCAGTATGAGATCAGCAAGCACAAATTTTATCATTACATTTCTTGACTAGTGTGTTTAGATAACTGACTTCATCCATGGACATGGTAAACACATCACAATTTCATCTGAATAATTGACCAACCTTCTTTTACCTAAATATTCTTGATTATTTTCTCTTGCTCTTATCTACAATCCCGTCTATCCAATCTGTTCTCATCTATCGTAAGGGCAGTCAAAATCATTTTCAGCAACTTTAAAGTGATGGGGTTGCTGGCCTGAGCAATGAATATTCCACATTTTGAAATATGCCCTCTCCAGGTTTCTAACCTGCATTTGCAAAGGCAATGAGAGATTGAGCATTTGTCCCTCGAAACAAAAGCGCAGTAGTTGCGAAAATAAAGCTTCTGTTTCAGCTTACCCAGCGTTTTGTGTCAAACAGAGGGCAAGTCATTCGGAATGCCTTCAATCTGTTTGTCAGGGACTGAAGCTTTGGCTTATTTGATGCAAGAGACACAGCCCTCTCTTCATATTCTTTCATACTGTAAACATGGGCAAAACAATGAGAAGATAAATCTCACAAGCAAGCAATCAAAGCATATGGTATAGGAACATGCCAACTCAATTCATCTTTGTACCCCACCTGCTAACAATCATCTCGTCCCCAAGTCCGGTGGCAAGGCAAAGCGATCCAGCAACTCTTGTAGCCATTTTCTCAAGGGGCATGGTCACCATTGGCAAACCTGCCCACAGAATATCTGTCCCCGTGGTATGTGCATTGCATAATGGCCTAAAAGAAAAATCCAACCATCAACATCAAAGAAGCCCCAAGGCAACAAATGACAGCATTCAGTAGTGAATGTAAGAGTGTAATAATTACGTGTCGAGAAATAAATCTGCCAAAGCACTGCGTCTGATATGCTCTTGTTTCATGGCAACATCTGTGAAAATAATTTGGTCTGGATGCACCCCCTGTGCAACAGCATCTGAACAAAGTCCAATGGTCATTAACATAAGGCCATGTGCCGGATGCTAAGAGAGTTATTGTGATCCTTGTGAGAGGTGAGGAAAATTTTCACTTACATGCTCGCAGTCTAATTTCCCCTGCAGCAGGGAACCTAAGGAGCCAAAGTGCACTGTTGGGTACACGTTTAAGAATGTTGCACCTGCAATATTAAAAATAAACATGAATTGTAAGATACCATGTATTACAATCCTGCAGTCATAAAAATGAATTAAATGTAAGGGCTGTCCTTAGACTTTGGATTACCAGGTATTAAAGATTTCAGGATCCATTTTGTACAACTGATTGAAGCATGCAAATATGAATTTATCTTCAGGGAGACCATAATCCAATCGCTTGTGCTGGCACGTTGGATCCAACACATCCAGGTTTTTCTGAAAGCAACAGTGGTGGTTTTAAATATTCATGTTCCACAACGAAGCAAGCAAAATAGATAGTCTGGGACCAACCTGTTTATAATCATTCACAAAGTAGCAATGTGGCAGGTGAACCAGCTTTTCAGAATAAATATGCGAGAAACGGGTGGGTGAAACAAACTGGAAGGAGCAGGTGCGTCAGAATTCAGACAACAAAGACAAACAATAACACAGCAGATAGTGATGCAAATTTAGATTCTTGTTCCCTGCCAACCTCATCAGTGACCAAGTAATCAATGTATGTTGCTCCTGTAGTCCCAGGGAATCCCATGTATGAAACCTGTATAGGTGCAGGTTGCATAGCAAATATTTCATTTCTGGCCCCCTGGATGGACATAATACACAGAACGCAAGTTAAAAGCCGGAACTCAATGATTTGCAAATTTAGAATGGATAAAACCATTAGTAATAGTCCCAGCAGGCTACAGGTATGAAGTCAATATGAACATTTACCAAAACCAAGAATGTTTAAAGACTGATCCACTCAAAAGTTTACACCAGCAAAATAAATAAAAACAAGTGACACAATGCCAAGCAACCTATAAAAATAACTGACTTCAAATTCTGATGATGATTACAATTGTAAAAAACCTCAGAAAGTTGAAGGTGTAGAACCACCAACAAGAGCACAAAATAAAGATTGCCAATTATTTAAGAGAAACTCAATGTATTTGACAAATAACATAAACAATAACATAATGTCTAGATAAGTGTGTATTCATAGAAACATAAAAATAAAATAAGGAAAAACCCACTGAGTAGTCCTAATTCAATAAGGAAACTAAAATTCTACTCTAACTACTGAATAATAAATACTAATATTTCAAAACACCAAAAATATAAAATAATCATGCAGCACTAAACTTAAAAATAATCAAAGACCAATTCCCTTTATTGTCTTTTTTCATCCCCACATCACATGGTGAAATTTTTAGGAAAATTCTGAATTGCGTGTACCTTGGTATACCCATTAAGGTTGATAAGGATCTGTATCTTGTCCTCATTAATTAGTTTGGCAATCATATCTGATGACATGGCAGATACATCTATGAAATGCTCAGCTTCAAACTGGGTACGCTGCCTCCACTCAGTACCATCATTTGGACTCAAAGCATAGCAGAAAACCTGCACATCTTGTTAGTCATAACATGCACCTGTAGCCAAAAAATGTAGAAAAAAAAGAAGCTAGATAGCCCTTGCAATGGCAAATTGAATTTACAAACCTCAACATTTTCTCTGTTGTGCATACCAAATACAGAGCCCATAAGGTGTGACAACGGATGGTTGCCAAAGTCACTGCTCACGTATCCAATTCTAAGTCTCCCACTTCCACGTTCATGCTTAACAGAAAGAGGGGCAGGATGCTTGAAGGGAGAAAGTGCAAAACGAGATGCAATTATGGAGCAATGAGCTGCATACTTGTGACTGTAAAATAGGTGTAAAAATAAGAACAATAAGGCTTAGATCATAGAGATCAAGTACGGCCCAGCCCAAAACAATAATCAGACCTGATTTCAAGCGCAAGCACGGGATCAATAGGATATGCTATAGCATGAAAAGGCTGCACACTAGGAAGAACTGACATCTGAAATTAATAGGGCAGTTAGAAAAGTTTGTAACTCCATGTAACAATATTCAAAAGCTAAACAAAATGAAGAAAGAAACTTAAAAAGAACATTAACAAACATCATAAATTCTTACCGAAATCTGTCTCCGAATAATCCCTTCGACTTCATCGAACATTTTATCGCGATCCTCCCAACAGCAGACACACTGTAAAATGGGAAATGAGAAATAAGGAAGAAATCAGTTCAAAACTTTTCTTGTAGTAAACAAAGTGCTTCAACATCCAACTAATTAGCTTAAACAAGCTGAAATGGAAAATTTTATGAACAAATACATAAACATGAAAGGAGAGAGGAGGGAGATAGAGATGCAGCATATTTGACAGTAAATTCATCTGAATCAACACCAAACATTGCATTGTGGACAGAGAATTTTATGCATAAATCAATCACATACTTGATGCATGCAGAATACAACCAGTATTGATCAGGACAAGGTAACTAATAAAAGGAAATGAGCACCTCAGTTCAAAAAGTCAAACAGTGTGGCTTTTACACTATAAATCTAACACATTGAATCTATACCAATCCAGGTTAAACCCTCTAGAAGGACAGTGCAGCATGAGCATCAATTTTAAAGAATACCTGCAATGTATGTAAAAGGTTGCATGTTGCTTCTGGAAAGTCTGGTCGCAGAAGCAGTGCCTGCCTATAGCTCTTTATAGCAGCCTCCACATGTCCGCTGCATGCAATACAAATCCAAATTCAACAGCAGTTAGCTAGTTTTCATAGCCAACACGAATATTTTCAATACCATAACCTTTGATGCATTCAAACTCAATAGTTGATTTCTAGCCAAATATATTTCTCCACTCAAGTGCAATTAAAGAAACATTCGGAAAAGCTCTAAGCACAATTGCAGCAAATCAAATATAACATAACCTGGTAGATTGATGAATCAGGAGCTAAATAAACAGTTCTCTGAAAAACCTTATGAATAGCAAGCAATTGCAGTTCTCTGAAAAACCTTATGAATAACAGTTCTTCCATTACAAGATCAAACTAGGGAAACTAACCAAGACTCACTCGACTAAGTGATTCCTTTTCTCTCCACCCACCAAGCACCACCAACAGCTATTCTAATTGCGTTGGATTCTCAAACTAGTAACTAGCATGTACCTGTCTTTATAAGCTGAAGCCAAATTTGCATGTGCTTCCGCCATGGTTGGCCGGATATTGATAGCATGAATGTAGTCTTGAATTGCCTCACTTACTCTACCAATCTCCTTGTAAGTGTTGCCCCTATTTACAAGTCCATCAGCTGCCATGGGTTCGATTCGAAGAACCTCATTATAGCAAGATATAGCATCCGAGTAATTTCCCTGTCAAGCAAAGAAAGGAATGTAGAAGGAACATCCAAGGAACAATGGAAATCCACTGTCATCAAAACACAGTATTAAGAGGGAAAAACAACTGTTGTGCAATGTCCTTTCAGTTCAAGGAAAGTTCATCGGAGAAGTGCTCACTGGAAGCAATTCAGCTGTATTTACCTGTTGTTTATAGATTACAGCAAGATTATTAAAAGGAGCAGACAGCCCCGTCGTGACAGCCAAAGTGGCCTTGTAACATGAAGCAGCAGCTGCAGACATATTCCTGCATGTTCAAATAACTCTCATAAAGACCCAATTTACTTCAAATCCTATATATATTTGACATAATAAAATCATTAATTAAAAATAAAATATCAAGATTTCAAGATCATATACCATTCCATATATATATTCCCAAGGTTGGTAAGTGCTTGAGGATGGCTTGGTTGTATTGAAAGACATTGCTTAAGCCAAAAAGAGATGAAGGTTAGAAATTACTTAAACAAGCAAATTGCAGAAGGTGAAAAAAAAAATGTCAACCTACATTATAGCATTGCAGTGCTTCATCCACTCTACCAACATCTTTCAATGCATTGCCCTTCCAGTTAGAGAATAAATCCGAAAGTCAGGTTAGTGAATATAAAAGAAAATGAAAATTGGGATTCAAAATTGAAAGAACTCAAGACTAATAAAAGGCTTCTAGCATAAAGCAAGACCAACCAAGTTATTGTAAGCCTCTAAAAATCTCTGATCACAAGCAATGGCTTGCTTATAATGAAGAATCGCCAGCTCCACTTGGCCTCGCTCATAACATGTACTAGCCAAATTTCCTGCACCATATTACAGGCCAAACAGTCACAGAAAAGTTTGAGGAAAATAAAAGTTCTTCAACCAGAATTACATGAAAGCAGATGAGAAGCGCCCCCCCCCCCCCATATCACTCCTAAGGATATGTTTTGTACACAAGGGTAAAGGAGGTGAAAAACTTAACCTTGTAATTTTCCTTCACCTTTACTCATGTTTGGTACATTTTATAGAGGAGGGAAAGATTTAAAGGAGGTTACAAATTAAAATGGGGGTTAAATGTTGACCTTGGAGAAGGGGAAGTAAAAGATTTTTCAAGGGGGAAAAGTTTGGATTTTATGTTTTTCCCTATTTTTTGAATTTTCAACATTTTTTTTTATCATTCTGATTCCATCTTAAATTTTGAACCATAGGTACAAATTATTTAATATTTTCATGATTACATTTAATTGAACAGTTGATTTAACTAAAGTGGGACCCCCTATTACTTTCAACTCTTACCAAACATCCTTGACATTTCACTTAACATTTTTACACCCTGAATACTTAACCATTAAATCTTACTACCTTAGCATTTCTCCAAATTTCTTAACCCCATACCAAACAAAACCTAACATTCAGCTTGCCAATGTATGGAAAAAAGTAAACTCACAGCCAATAAATCAATAATACTTTCTCCTAAAGATAAATTTTCCATATATAATCATCAACCAAAGAACAAATAAAACGATAGAAAAACCAGGAATGAGCATGAATGAAGCAACAAATAGAATTACTAGAGTTGGAAAACAAAAGGTCCAGGTCTAAGCACAACTGCAGGCACAACCACAATATTTTACTATAAACAGGTTCTTCTAGAAACCATTATGAGATAAACCAATCATCCCAAGAGTTTATGGACCAGATTAACAAGGCCAAATTTGAAAAGAAGTCCACAAAGAAACCCAAAAGCACCTCATATGAAGCATGAAGTTATTGTTTTCCTGTTTTAATTATTTTCCTAGTTAATTTTGTATTTTAATTATTTGTTTCCTACTTAGCTTAGGACTTTTAATTTAGTTAGTATTTTACTATTTAGGAATCCTAATGCTAGATGGATTTTATTAATTAAAGTTTTAATTGGGAATCCTTTCCTATAAGTGATTTTAGTACTAATATATAAATAGGGATGTCTAGTTTATTTTATGGAGATGAAGACTATTATTCAGATTCAATAAAATACCTGAGAATTTTCTCCAAATTTCTCTACAGTTTGGTCTGTACCCTTAAGGCTTTAGAACCCTAGCTTTATCTTCGTTATACAAAGCATCACATTATTTACATTTTCAAAAGAGAATAGTAGTATTGATGGTTTAATAGCAATAATAACAAAAGAAGAACCCAACAATAGATGGATTGTAAAAAGATAATCCAGAAGCGCACCACAGAAAGGACATGGAAAAAATACAAGTTAAGCAATACAAATATCCAGTCAGCATTTAATTGTCTAGTGCTGAGAAAAATTTGGAATGTTCAGAACAATTGTGGCAGCAAGGCAAAAGAGGCTCACCAAAAGCCATCGCGTAGTTTGGTCGTGTCTGAACTGCTCGCTGATAACACATAATAGCCTCTTGAGGCATTCCCAGGGCCTGAAAAGGGCAAAGAAAAACTGTAGTTTCCTACATAGACCAATGCCAGACCAGGCAAAAGCAACTGCTCCACTTTAAGCACACAAGACATCACAGCTTACCTTGTAAACATTTCCAAGATTTAAGTAGGCATCAGGAAATTTAGGTTTAAGTTTTACAGCTTCCTGCAATTTTAGTTACAAAACACAATCAGCAAGCATTATAACAGTTGCGAAAGAAACAGAACCAGGAAATTTACAAATGGAGATCATTCACAAACTTTAATATGATATATGGTGACCAAATAAATTCAGATTCAGATTGATACTGGTGACATTCATAGCTCACAAGCGACAGTCAAAATCTAGCTCCAAAAGGAAAGAATTGACTGAAATTGATTACCAAAAGCAATCAAAGAAGAATTTTTTTCAATGTTTAGACATGATGACTACACCATATTTGATGCAATATTCCAGCAAAAAATGAAAAGTTTAGAAAGTGATGGCAGTTGAAGCAGATAGTCAAAGCAAACTCTAGAGAAAGGGGAAAACAACCGAAACTCAACTGAAAAAAAAGAGCTGAAAATTTGAAGTAAAGATCAGCTATACCTTATAATATTGAAGTGCTCTATTAAGGTCACCAGACTCCATAAAGAGACCAGCAAGATTTGACCATGCAATAGCAAAACTTGGTTGTATCCGTAGAGCCTCAAGGTAGCAACTGTATGCCTGCACAAAATGTTAGATTCTGACAATTTGGTGTCTTCACATGGAAGTTACAACTAGATCAACCATCATCTGAGCCCTGGCCTGTGGTAACAACTTGATATCTGTATTGAACTGTGAATAACACAGTCCCACACAGGAATTATAATGATCAGTAACTTTGCCGGAAAGGACAGACGCATACTACACAAACATATTCATGGAAACAATGACCTCCTCCCTCCCACAAGTGAGATGGAGAAGTTGGGCCAGGTGAATCTAGTAGAGCTTTCACTCATTCACTCAAACTGGAGTGCCAAATTTCCAATGGACTGGTTCGGATGCTAAAAGATCCACTGGTATCCCACTCCTAGCTATATGGCATGGCAGCCAATGAGGGTATCAACAGAGTTTAGTAGACCATATACCATAGCCCAAATACTTTACGTCTGGGCTAATCACTAAAAGCAATAAGGACTAAGAAACTAAACATAGTTGCAGTGCTCATTCATTGACACTTACTTCTTGCACTAATCCCTGAGCCTTCATTAAATTCCCAAGATTGCTATGAGCATCAACCTGCAAGACAATTGATGAAATCAAGCAAGTAATGAACCCTCACCACAATTGTAATACCATCCACACCTGGTTGCTAGCATAGAGCAATAAAGAATACTGAAATCATAAATTTTCTTTTCCTCTAGCCCATCTAATTGACAGTCATCCAGATCATCATAAAACCATGTTAGACAAAAATTACCAGAAGAGGATTCAATGCCAGGGCCTGACGACAACATTGTGACGCCTCATTAAGTCTTCCCTTTCGCATGTATGCACTAGCCAAATTTGACCAAGCATCAGCAAAGTTGGGTCGAAGCTGCAACCAAGATTGCAAACATAACCATCATTACTATCATATACAAGAAGCTAGCATATTAAGGTGGTGCAGTTATAGAAGAAAATTAGAAGGTTATTGTCCAACTAGACAGTTAAGATCATGTACAAATCTTACAACATCCATGGGCGAATTTGATGGTGAATCCCCACCAGACATTATATTTTGCATGTAAGGATTCACAATATGTAAATTCCCATGATAAGAAATGGAAAGCTGACTGCTGAAAATTCAGCTCTATACCACCTGATTGTGCTTCACATGATGGGGCCTTCTCTCTCTCTCTCTCTGTAAATATTTATATATATGTACTTTCCCTATGGATGTAGAAACACATGCATGTATGCACCTATGGATGTTTCTGTCCCCAAGACTCAGTCATTTGATTTACCCACAAACAGTAACAACAATTCTCAAGCCTTCTGTTGCATGAGAAACTGGTTCTTATTTATTTCACCAACTGATTAGAATCTCAGTCCTCTAATTTCAGCACCAATCAATGTCACAATATAACTTCTTCTACAGGCTTCTTGTTATTAGAAACCGCACAAGATGTCATGTGACTAACTAGCAGTCCAGCAAAAATCAACAGATTTTCTAAAGTTGGAATTGAGTTCACAATTCACAACCAGATTCATTGTCAGGTCTGGTCAGGGATCCTAACTCAACCAGGACTAACACAGTATCCAAAAACCACAGAAGGATGGGGTCAAACCCCAACTGAAAAGATCCTCAAAGCCTCAAAATACGAGAATGGGGAGAAAACAAAGGTTAAGATATAATGCTAATGATGCAGTGCTTTGGGAGCTGTTCTGTATCTGAGTTACAGGGCTGTTTAAGGATTGATTGGTGGAAGACAGATTTCTAAGAGTCACACCTTCACATCCAAGAGGAGATTGAGTCATACAATAAAAAAAATAGATGGAAATTATTTAATATTACTCCAATTGAAACATCAAAAGATTACTTGCATATTTATAGAATTTTAGTATTCCAAATCCAACAAGGACATGGATGACTAAACCTCCAACATAACTATTCCTACTTAGAAGTTAGAATAGTAAAACCTAATAACTTTGAAACTAATAAAATAAATACTAAACAAAAATAAACCTAGACTATAATTGTCCAGATTTTCCAAGATATCAGAAGTAACCAAAATACCCTTATAAACAGCTCAAGTTCCCAACTAAGTTTCCCATCATCAGCCATGTGCCAAACATATTGCAATCATTCTTAAAGACACCTTGTAAGGACCTTTGGAGGCTTCTGCCAGCGTGTCCCAATACTAATTATACCCTAATACTCAAGATTAAGCAAGAGACGCTCATATGAACTTAATACTATCACATGCCTGTTTAAAGTAAGCATTCATGGAGTTTAAATCAGCTAACAAACCCTGTGTGCATTTCTAAACTTCCTAAACAACTCATTTCCAGTGTAAATAATAAGAAAAAAAATCTAGTTAGGGGAGAAAAAGTTTAATATCTGCAGACTAACCTCAATGGAAACCAAATAGTATCGAATTGCACGATCAATATCACCCTTTTCCTGTAAAATTATCAAACAAAATATCACCTTCATCAGTAATCAATCCCTATCATTAATTAAGGGGATCAAACACATCCATAATTCCACACAAACCCACGTGATATTAATTACCTTCCAAGCATTTGCCATGTTTCCATAGCACTCGGCAAAACGCGGCTGAAGTCTAAGAGCTTCCTCGTTTTTTGCAATGCACATATCATAATCTTGCAACTGCAAGCAAAAAGGCAAACAATTTACAATTTTGGCCAAAACAGAAATAATAATAACAACAACAACAACAACAACAAACCCTAACAAATAAATGAAAATGGAAAACAACCTGATAATAAATAGCACCCAAAAGAAGAAGATTATCAGTCCGCTGTGGACTCCTCTCGTAAACAGCACTGCTATGCTCTAACGCTTGTTTGTAATTCCCAGATTTGTACAGCTTATGCGCCTGCTCCAAGTGTGCTTCTTCATCAACAACTGCGTCCAAAGAACCAAATTTTCAAAATTAACCGATCTGAAAAAATACAATCCTAAATCAAAAACTTCTTAAATGCAAAAAAAAAATGATAAGAATTAATAAAAGAGAGAGAGAAAATCATGATGAGAATCACGGCCTTTAAAAGGCAACTGACTAACCTTCATGATGAGAATCGCGGCCTTTAAAAGGCAACAAACTCAACGGAGCAGAAGAAGAAGCCGACGGCTCCAGATTCAGCTGGAAGCCACCGACGGCGTCATCGCGAGCCGAACCAAAAGCAGCCGGGCGACCACCACTCTGCAACAAAATCATTTCGATCTCGATCTCGATCTCGATCTCTCTTCTCACCAGATCAAACTCCAGTCATGAAATGAAACAGCCAATTCTCCAGATCAGATCAGACAGCTGATAAAAACCCACACGAAAATTCTGAAGAACTCGATTTACAAATAAAAAAACCTTAAGCAGCTAATTAAAGATTAGAAAATTATTTTTTTCGAGCTTTTTGCTCCTCCGATTTTTCGCTTCTTCTGGAATTTTCTGAAGAGGAGAGAGAGTGGGGTGGCGGATTATATACTGCGGGTGGAGGGTGGTGAGGAGAGATCAGAGCCGTTGAACTGTACGGTGATGATTCCATTACATTGGAGTAACGTTAAAGGAGATTCGGTTAGTTCTGACACGTATCTATGTAGCTTCTTTTTGCTGAGCTGGCTTTTGTCGTTATACGCTAAAATGGCTCAAAGTTTCTATATATTTATATTTTTTTCTTTTTAATTGTTTTGCCTAAAATAAAATAAATATTTTCAGCAATTTTATTTTATTAGGTGATGTGTAAAGTTATTTCCTTGGAGAACATTCAATTCGGTGCCCCAATTATGTAGATAGTTTCAATTTAGTTCCTACAGCTGAAATGTTTTTAATTTTATCATAATTGTGCAACATTTTTTTCTCACACTATTTTATAGGATGAATTTATTTTTTTTTACTCGACTACTCCTTGAAAGCCATAGTATGAAGAGATATTGTTTTAAGGGTGTGTGTCGCGTTTTAAAAATAAAATTTATTTAAAATAAAAAAATTATATTTTTAGATTATTTTAATGTGCTGATATCAAAATTAATTTTTAAAAAATAAAAAAAATTATTTTACTATATTTTTAAATGAAAAGTATTTTAAATCGTAATCATTACTACAATTTTAAACAGACCCCAAATTATAATCAAATGATGATTTATTATTGCCGTGCATCACATATTATACCATAATAAAAGGCATGAAAATCATATTTTTGTTATGGTGTAACTTGCAGTTGTATGCAATATAAAATAAAAAAGTTATTTATAATTGTATTTGAAATTGTGTTTCATAAAAATTTGAATTTTTTTAATTAATTTTTTTATATTTTTATTTTTTGATCTTTTTGATATACTAATGTTAAAAATAATTTAAAAAAATAAAAAAATATATATTATTTTAATGTATTTTTAAATAAATAACATTTTAAAAAACTAACTTTAAACATCCTCAAAAGTTATTGTACAAATTTCATTTTTAATTATAGCTTTGTTTGAATTTTCCTTTCAATGTTTTTTTGGAAATTAAATATTTTCTTTCAATACCCTTAAATGTTAAAGTGACTTTCTTTTTAAAGGTTTTGCAGGCTGTTGTGCCAAAGGAAGACTCCACTTCCCGGGCAAAACACAAGGAATACTGACGTCGAATAATTATTTTAAAAGTTTATGGAACATATATACAAGGTAAAACTTGAAAAAAAGT
>Ga0325410_1006364_pt1 | contig 12962 bp, 11 predicted proteins | sample PopdelMetagenome_16_FD_206182 | JGI IMG/M metagenome (GOLD analysis project Ga0325410, IMG submission 206182) | Populus deltoides microbial communities from Bellville, Georgia, United States - Xylem-PdIQD-R3 | ecosystem: Host-associated > Plants > Phyllosphere > Stem > Wood/Secondary xylem... | reverse complement strand
CTGACTTAGAGGCGTTCAGTCATAATCCAACGCACGGTAGCTTCGCGCCACTGGCTTTTCAACCAAGCGCGATGACCAATTGTGCGAATCAACGGTTCCTCTCGTACTAGGTTGGATTACTATTGCAACACTGTCATCAGTAAGGTAAAACTAACCTGTCTCACGACGGTCTAAACCCAGCTCACGTTCATCGCGGCAAGCAGATGGGCGCGCAGCAGCTGCCAGCACCTTGGCACCAGCACGGCAAATGAATGCCATGCCCACGCCACGGATAAGCAGCCCCCACGCGCCCGGCGGCTTGGAGCGGGTCCTGAAGACGGTGGCCGCAATCGGGTCAGCGGCCATAACGATGAAAATTAAATTCTGGAAAAAAATCAATGAATAAAAAAAGGTTAAAAAATACCAGCAAATCCTAGTGATGAAATTAACTCAAGATTATAAATCTTATAAGGTAAGAAAAGGTTTGAGGATTTAAGGATGAAACCGAAAAAAATATCTAAAAAAAAAGGGAAAACCAAGCAAATCTCGGTAAATCTTTTAAGCCGAGGTTAATCTCCTAAAATTGCATATCGTTAAATTCCAAACTTAGGCTCCACTAAGCTCCATATAAAATAAATTCAATGTTAAAGGATGAAATAAATTAATTTAATTAATTTTTTTTTTGTTAAAAGAGCAAGATCTATAAAGAACACCAAAAAAACTAAGGCCTTGTTTGTTTTAAGGAAACCAAATTCCTGGAATTCATTTTTCTCATTTTTCCATGTTTGGTAACCATTTGGAAAATTAGTCAAAGGAAAGTTGTTTCCAGTCAAAAGAAAAACTATCTTTTATCACAGGAAAATGTTTTCCTTTCCTTGTCAAAAGGAAATTAACACTTTCTTATCTTTACATAAAACACTTCTCAAACCCCCCTCTCTGTGTGTCTCTTTCCAAAAACAATTGAAGCAATAGTTGAAATAGGAAGAATTGAGAATCATATCTTTGGAACACTCTTTATTTCAGGTATTTTTTTCCTCAAATTTCTCTATTTCTCTATATTATTTCCTTTATGTTTTTATCTTCTTCGTTTATAGATCTGTAAGAATTATAGCAAAAAATACTTTGATCTTGTTTAATTTGTTGTGTCTGTTCCCAAAAAACCTATTATTTCTCTATTTTTGTATTTTCTGTTCAAACAATCCATCATGGTTTATCTTCTGCCTGTCAAATTTTTTCCCACACCCAGTTTTCTTCTTCATCTTACCTCGTCATGTTCAAACAAGTTCACAGAAAAAAACCAACCAAATTCATCACAAACAAGCTATAAAAAGCACATTTTTTCTTGCACATTCGGCAACTTCTTTAGAGAAATAAAAATCCCCAAACTTCCTCATCCAGTCTTTACCCTATTTCCCCGTCCCTGGATCCAGCACAAAGAGAGAGAGGCAAAGTAAAGGGGGGGAATTAGTGAATCTGTTGTTTGCTCTCTTTTTAATTCACTTTTCCAGCGTTACCAGTACATATAGCCGGGGGAGAGGGATGAGAATTGGGAAGGAGGAGCAGGTCCTTGAGGTTTAGCCCTCCTGCCCCTTGCCCCTTGAATTTGTGATTTTTTCCTGCTTCCTTAGAGAACAGGGGAATGGCGAGAGAGAACCGAAAGAGAACAGTCGAGAGAGAAAGTTAAGGACTTTAAAGAACGAACAATGAATGGCAAGAGAGAACAAAGAAAACAGGAAGGAAGCCGAATGAGGGGAAACCCAGGGGAATTAGAGAATGAGGGGAAACCGGCAGAGGGGAAACCCAGGGGAATTAAAGAAACCGAATGAGGGGAAGACTGACAGAAAAAACTGAGAAACCCATGAAATGTTGTCTTAATATAGGAGAGAGTTAGAGATTTGCAATGCAAGAGCTGGGGAACGGTGGGGTTTTTTTTTTAATAAAGGATCATAAGGAGCTAAGTAAAGGTATAGGCTGCTGTAGTTTGTTCAGGTGGTTGTAGTAGAATGCTGCACAGATCATGAGAACTAATTATACTATATTTGTAATTTCAGTTATAAATTATGTGTTTAATAATATAATGAAATCTAATGTAATACAACTCTAAATAGGTATTGTTCCCCTAAAAATAGAGATTAACAATAAAATCTCCCTAATTTGTAACTAATGATTGGGTTGATTAGTTTGTTTATCATCCAAATATTATAGACCAGCCTTGCCTGCCTATTAGTGCCTAAACTCAACAATCTCCATGGTTATAAATAACAAATCAAAATAGAATAGAATTGAACCTAGCCATGAACTTGATCGTGTGTTGTGTTGCTGCATGCGAGGTGATTTTCGAAACTTATTTTTATTTAATTATTCGATAATTAGATTATTTTTAAGAATTAAAATGATTTAAATTATAGAAAAATATAATTGATCTTATTGATCGTTGTGTACTTATGAATTGTATAATTTTCAAAAGGGTTTTATCATCGAGAAATTGAATTTTATGGTCTTAAATAATATATTTTAAGACATTGTTTGTTTAGGGAATCAGATATCATTGCCATAACTATTATACATTGTTAGCTTCTTTGAGCATAATTTATTATATTGACTGTGTAAGTATTTTATATGTTTTTCTAAATATTTATTTCCCTAAATTTTAGGTTTTGTTATTAGAAAACTTCACTTTCATGTTATGGATAGTGAGATAATTCATGCAGCATGTATGGGAGCAGTTATAACTGTGATAGCTATAGGGGTAACTATTATTGAACAAGAAAGAAATAGAATTTATATACTAAGAGAGTCACGTATAAATGTAATTGCTCAACGAGAATTCTATATTGACAGCATTTTGAATCGAGGTGATAGACATTGCGTTGAACAAATTCGTATGAAACCTGTTGTCTTATATAAATTGTGTGATGTTCTCACAAGTTGTGACCTATTACGATCAACTCAAAATGTGTCTATTAAGGAGCAAGTAATTGTGTTCTTACAAATTGTAGGCCAAAACCAAAGATTTCATGTTATTAGTGGTATATACTATAGGTCTGTTGAAACTATCCATTGTTACTTTAGAATTGTTTTAAAAGTAGTTCTTAAGTTATACAAACACCTTATTAAAGATCCAGAGGATACAGTTCCAGCAGAGATAATGAATAATCAAAGATTCTATCCTTATTTTAAGGTATGAAAACAATACCAATATTTTTATACATTAATTAATTACATCTAAAAAAAAGGTTATTTTTTCATGTTTATATAGGATTGTGTGGGAGCAATTGATGGTACCTATGTTCCTGCAAATGTTCCTGTTGAGATTCAAGGAAAGTTTCGAGGTCGAAAAGAAGAAACAACACAAAATGTTTTAGCAGCTATAGCTTTTGATTTGAAATTTATATATGTTTTAGCTAGCTGGGAAGGAAATGCCTATGATTCACGGGTTTTAGGTGATACATTATCAAGACCTAATGGTCTAAAAATTCCAGAAGGTACATAATAAAGTATGTATTATATGCAATAAACATATAAAATGTCTTAATCACATAATAGGAGTTGATCCTTATAACTTTCTTATGGAAGAAATATGTTTGGAAAGTGAACTAATTAGACGAACAATCAATTTAAGTCAACGGGAGGAAAGGGAAGAGAATATGGAGTGGATAACAAAAAAAGAAATGATTGCATCAACCATATGAAATGATTATAACACTAAAAAAAACTAGTAATTGAGTGTTAATTATATGTGTTTATTTTTATTATGTCTTGCTTGAGTTTGTATTATCTTTGTTATGTATTTGGAGTAGATGTTGATTTTATTATAAGTTCTTATGTATTTTATGTATTCTCTTTTAATTATTAATTGTAGTTTTTATATGAAATTTATTAAATCTAAATATTATATGATTTTATTTTGTATAAATTTGTAATTTTTTTTTGTAGAAATGAGTTCCACACAGAATGAAAAATGCAAGGGCAAACACTTCATATGGTCTAAACCTATGTCTCACATGTTACTTGAGATATTAGCTGAGGAGGCACTTAAAGGAAGCAAACCTTCTTCCACCTTTAAAGCAGAATCTTTTGTTAAGGTGGCTACAAAAATCAGTCAAAATTTCAACGTGCAATGCGAGCCTAAACATGTGCACAATCATCTCAAGACTGTGAAAAAAGAATGGGGAATAATAACCAAAATTAAAAATAAAAGTGGCTTTGGCTCGGATGATTGTTTGAAGATGATTACAATTTCGAAAGATGTATATGATGAAGAAGTAGAGGTATGATAAATATTATACTCTTTGTAATTTTTATATTTACTTTTGTTTCTAAAATGTTATACAATTTCATACAAAAAAAATTGTATATTCTAAACTTTATAAACAGGCACATCCCAATCATGACAAGTATCTCAACAAAAAACTTAATATGTATGAGGCAATGACAATTGTTGTTGGAAAAGACATGGCAACCGGAAATTATGTCAAATCATATATTGATGTCAACTTGGAAGAGAACACTAAAGAGCAATCAATTTCAATTGAAAATGAAGGGGAATATGAAGAAACTTCTAAGGGAAAAGAGACATCTTTCTCTAGTACACAAAAGAGGCAACATAGAAAGAGAAATCGCATGTATGAAGATGATGGTGTTGAAAAGTTGTCTGAATAGATTGAAGATGTAGCACATGCAATTCAAAGCTTCGGCAAAAATCAACTTGATGTTAATACGCTATATACGGTTGAAGGCTTTGATGAGATCACTCTTGGGGAAGCATTTGATCACTTTGTCCAAAATGAAATGTTGGCAAAAGCATTTATGGAAAAAAAATGCTAATTTGAAGAAAATTTGGGTTTAGAATTTTGTGAACCAACACTACTACAGGCCTGCTTGCTAAGATGATTTGACTATGATAAGAAACTATATGTTTGTTATTTGACATATAGTTTGTTAATTTTGTATGTTTAATTCGGTCTAGCATGTTTATATTTGTTAATTTAAACTAATATGTATATATATGACATCAAAACTTAATATTTATGCATGAATATGTTTGATGTTAGATATTTATATTTATTCTTGATGCTTATTTGATATATATTAAAGGGATAATTGCCTATACTCATAAAAAAAAAAATCTTTATCCAAAAACCCATCAAAATATTTTTTTATTTATTTATCTTTTAAAAAAATCTTCATACAAAAAAAAACCTAAATATGTAACTCTTACTATAAAATAATTTGGCTTTCTTCATATGAAAAAAAGACATATTTTAAGCTTTTAAAATTGAAAAAAAATTAATAGGTTTTATTTATGAAAAATTTCACAAGGTTATATCTCTATAATATTATATGACATATATAGTTATATTATAAAATAAGCTATATATGAATATAAGATATAATAAAAAAATTCATCATTACACTTTTTAGATTTTATTCTTTTATTGTAAATGATTAAATATTTATATTTAATATTTTTCATATATTAGATAAATTTTTTAAAAAATAATTCATTAATAAATTATTTTCCAGTTCATTTTCCATAACATAACCAAACATTGGAAAGTGTTTTCCAGTTCATTTTCCAGTACACTACCAAATATTGAAAAATACTTTCCCAGAATACACTTTCCCCGGAATTCACTTTCCAAAAGAAAACTACTTTTCTGCAAACAAACGGGGCCTAAGGCAATACTAGACCAATTTAATGTTGAAGAATGAAATAAATTAATTTAATCTAATTAAAAAAGGTAGGTCTAACAAAAAAAAAAAACCCGAGGCAACTCGTGGTACTCTCAAAAAGTCAAAACATTCTCCTAAAAAATAGAAAAAAAAATATTGGATGATCAAACAAAAAAAACCTGAGTCAACCTAGCTTAACTTTAATAACCCACGACCTGAGATATTAGATAGGGATAACCTCACAAATAAAAAAAAAATCAGAATAAATCACGAAGCTTAAGGCCCAATAAATCAATATCAAATGATAAAAATTAAAAAAATCAATTATTAAAAATGATTTTAAAAAAACCAAACTTAAATCAGGCTAATCATCGAAACTGGTGGACTAGGTCATGATTGTAGAAGACAAACACAAAAAAATAACAAAGCGAAATTCTCAATCATAAACAAATTTGAAAAAAATCAAAAATAAAAAATGAATACTAAATCATGCACAAAAAAGTAATTGAAAGAAAATAATTAGTGATTAAATTGAAAAACAATAGAAATTAAGACAAAGATTAAAAAAATAAAAAAAGAGCAATAAAAAATTAATGACCAAAATTAAAAAAAATTAAATTAAATTCTAAAGGACGAAATAAAAAAAACAATTAAAAGAATAAGGATCAAATTGGATAAATAAATTCTATGAAATAAAACGTAGATTGTTGAAATTGAAATAAAAATAATTCAAGAAGCTTTAAAATAATAAAAAAAATCAATACCAACTTTAAAACAAATACAAGTCGGAGGACATATTTGAATTTTTAAAGGTTTGGCATGAAAACCAATCCACATGAGAGAGAAAAAGAATGGGAGGAGAAAAAACTTTCATTACTACCGAACCGCCACTAACCAGGTCAAATACACCACTCCAATAGATACGCCGCCACATGACATGTTAGATGACTTGATGGTTGGTAGATTTTGGTCATTGTAATGCATTCCACATGCTATCCATTTGATGGGGGGCGATGACGCACGACAACTTTTTATATTGGTTTATTGATATTTTAATAATTAGAATCATTAAAAAGATGTTTAGGGCATTATAATATTACAAAATAATTTTCGGCATAGAAAAAAATGCCCTCTCTTGCCGGGCTTAAATTTTTTAAAGTCGAAAGCTAGACATGTAATTTATTGTAGAAAAAATATATGAAAATAAGAAAAACCTTTTCTGGAAGGCCAAAATCTTTTGAGCTTTTAAGGATATCATCGTCTTTTAACTGTGAAAATAAAGTTGAAAATACACAAATAAAGTTGACCCTAGACAAAAAAAAAAAACCTATATTTTTTGGCTTTAAAGATGACAAATTAATTTCATTGTATTTAAAAAATATAAATTTACTACACTACCCTAATCAAATAACAAATGACATTTTAATTCCGTGAAAAAAACTTTACCCCTGAAATTAAGACAATTGTTCAGTGCATTGAAGAATAAAAATGATTGGTATACTACCTAAATCCATAATATTTCTCCTCACATGCTATAAAAAAATAATTTATTTTAGGGGTATTTTTTTTTTTTTGTAATAACACTCAAAAAAGTTTTCGAGTTCGTGAACAAAATTCCTGCTACCATGAACAAAATTCCATCCTAAAATTAAACTCAGATGGTGTATGATGTCAAGACCTAGAATTCTTGTAACAGGAATTTGAAAACTCTTCTCTCTTGGTCACAAATGGCCTTGTTAACAAAAGGGTAAGTTGATTTTGGGCGTTTTCTTCAAGTACGTGATCTTAAACATTGTTTTAGATTTTAATATAGTTGTTTTTTAAAGATTTTTTTTATTTAAAAATATATTAAAATATTTTATTATTATTATTTTTTAAAATTTATGTTTCACATCAACACATTAAAAAGATAAAAAAATATATATATAAAAATAATTTGAAGATTTTTTTTTTCAGAAACATAGTTAGACTACAAAAACAAATACTGTCTTGGATTATAACTTTTCATCTTGGCCTGATATATTTACATGAGTAGCAAATATCTTGGGGTTTTACTTAATAACTTAAGTTTTTAAGTGAGATAGTTCTTTGACATGGTATCAGAATCTTATTAACCAAGCGATCACTTGTTCAAATCTCATCACTCTTATTTTATTTGATAAAAATTAAGCACAAGTTAACATGAATCTGTAAAAATTTTAAGTTTAAATAATTTTTATTTGAGAGGATATATTAAAAAATTATATAAATTATATTTTAAGATTTCACTTCGTAGCTTAATCTTTCATGTGAAATGGTTATTATTTCATATAATTATATTTTTTTTTCCTCCCCCCTTTCTCTTGTTTTTTGTTTTGTTAAAAAATCTTTCAACAATCTAGGAAAATCTTGGGGCTAATGGTAGAGAAAGTTAGCTGTTCAAAATTGAGACAAAATGCAATTTTAAAGCATGTCAATCATGTTAAATCTCAGGAACTAAATTAAAAGGACTAACATAACAATACTGAACATGGCTTGAAAATAAAATCACAAGCCACGATAAACAACGGAAAGTCTGCAAGGAAAAATAAAAATTGTTGTCTCTATAAAGATTCAAAGAAACTCCAATCTCAATTTCCCTTATCTTATTCGTTCTGCTTTATATAGCCTGCAACACACACTGATGTTAGGCAGAGCATTGATGGCCAAATGCCCTACATGGAAGAAAAACAAGTGCTAATTAAGAGAAATGACAACATTGATTTGGCTGAAGGATTACGAATTCTATTCCATGTAATTCAGCGCATTGCAGCGAAGGCTCCTCTTCCATTGGAGAACAGGTTGGTTTGTTTCCTTTTTCTCCTCAAACTTGGTCCATGGAAACTTGTAGTTAGCCATGTGTCGCCTGCGCGCAGCCACTCCAAGGTGATCTCCCTGGCCCTGTCATGCATAAACAGGTTAGTCAAATTCCCATGAGATTTAAAAACCATGGCTTAATGATTTCTAAGATCTTGAACTAATAGCTTAATTTTTATGCCGTATAGGAGCTGAAATTTTGAGCTAAAGATCTGTCCCTGTGACACTTTTTCTTCTTCTGTATCTTCAAGCATTCTAACGGTCTGTTTGAAATCTTACCCTGAGGCAGAGCCCATCATCGACATCACAAATCGGGTAATCACTAGGGCAGCAGTATGTAGATTCAGCGCAGCAAACAGCATTCTCGTATGGGCAGCAACCATAGATTATGCAGGAACTAAAAAGCTTAAGAATGCAACAACATGTCTCATCACTCGGACAGAAGGAGGAGTCTCCACAGTCACTTGGTTGAGGGCAGGGAGGAGGTGGCGCTGGTGGTGGTGGTGGTGACGATGGTGGCGGCGGCGGCGAAGGTGGTGACGGTGGCGAAGGCACTTTTGTCGGATAAGAGGCGTCGGCGTTGATTGCACAAACACCATAAGGTTTACTAGTGTTTCTTCTTATATAAAAATAACCTTCCATTCCCCACTCCGTGCCCCATGAATTCTTCACTATCCAATAATCTTCATCATTTTCTGAACCATAACCGACTATCAGAATAGCATGATCAATGTCGTTCGGATCACCAGAGCAGTCACCGTCATAGATTCCCTGATCATGTCACAACAATCTAATAAACAACACTTTTTAACAACGATCTGAAGCTCCATGAAAGAGAAGAGATGCTTACACCAGTATATAGCTGGAAATCTAGCGCAGAACCATCCATACCAACACTGATGGGTTGTTGCACAGTAGCACAAAGGAGGGCACTATCTGATGGATCTACATCTACATACCCTTCAATGGATACCACTTTCTTTTCCTCCTAATCAAATAGAAGCGCCATAATAAGACAGAGACGAGATATGATAATTTTCCTTTCCAATACAAAATAATTCGACTCTGAATTAACATTAAGGAGTGGTTATATATACAGAGGAGCAAAACCTTTGCTGTGTTGCAGGTGCCATCAACACCCGTATAAGGATAATCAGCTTCTGTATCAATCCCACCATTGCCTATAACCCATTGGAACGCGTAGTCCATGTCGCCTCCTTCACACCCATAATTATTGGTTGTATCACAATCCACCAGTTCCTGTTCTGAAAGGCTAATTAGGTCTCCAGTGACAATGGCGTTTATTGCTTCTATGGCCCCAGTTGTAGAGAATGACCAACAACTTCCTGTGAACAAAAACCGGGAATGCACATTTGTAAAGTGAAAAACGTTTGATAATCTATCCTTTTAGACATCAAAGACTCCATACTTCGGGAACTACAATTTTACACAAGGAAGACGGAGGAGCTATTAACTGGAACTAAGATTGATAATTTTTTTTAAATTGATAATCAAGGCCACAATCTCCGGGCAGGAACATCCTTAAAAGTTGTAGTTGCTGAATTTTTGAATATTTAGACTTAGTTTGTTTTATTAATAATTTTAAATTGTTTTTGATATGATGATATGAAAAATAAATTTTAAAAAATAAAAAATTATTATTTTAATATAGTTTTAAATAACAAAACTTTAAAAAACAAATTTTATAATAATTACAAGCATTCCTTACATGACAAAATGAGCAGAAGGCTTTGCAATAAAGTTGGGACTTTATTTGATGTAAAGTAAGGTAATAATACAATGTAATGAAAAATTTTGGATGAATTGAATTATTCATTACTTTCATTTGTTTGCTGTGTAACTTTTGCATAGTTTTGAAACTCGGTCCGGCCCGGGACCCGGTCGAGTTGAAGAAAAAATAGAGGAAGGAAAAATCCGGTGTGACTCGGTTAACCCGGCGACCAGGCAAGACCTTATCAAAAACCCGGTTGCAACCCGTTGACTTTTGTTTTTTTTACTAAAACGACATCGTTTTGATTTTTTTTAAAAAAACATTGACCCGAGCGACCCGGTTAAAACCCGGGACCTGGAACCCGAAACCCGGGCCTTGGACCGGGTTTGAAAACTATGAATTTTTGTACAAATCTCGAAAATACCATTCAATTGCATCAGTGATTTCAATTTTATATCAATTTTACCATTAAAATTTAAAAAATTCTCACTTAAAAGTCTTCCATCAATTTTCAACACTTTCCATCTATATTTGCATCCAAATTACTCTTTTATATATATATATATATATATATATATATATATATATATATATATAAAGAAAAAACAATATCATTTTGTAAGAAACTCAACGTGGGTTATATATTGAGTGATTCTAACATAAATGTTTATTGAAAAATCAAAATAATATAATGGTAAAATTAATATAAAAATAGTTTGGATGCAAAATTGAAACTACCATAACAATTAAGAGGCATATTTGACATTTGCCTTATTTTTTAAAGTAATGTAATGGAGAATAACTTCAACTTTGGAAAAATATATTTTAGTCCCTATATTTAGTTCTTATGTACAAATTGGTCCTCCTTTTAATTTTCTTTTTTGTAAAAACATGGTTCGCTCTTTATAATAAAATAATTTTAAAGCCCTTGTATGATTATTTTTTAATCATCTAATGGTTAGTTTTTAAATTATGCAAATGTTCGTTACAATAGTTTTTAAAGTCCTTGAATAATATTTTTCAAAAAATGACAGACATCCTAAATTGGTTACCAAGAAGTCCACCCTTCTCGTTAGATAAGAGAATTATTATGCCTACGGACTTGAAATGTACACGAGGCCGAAGACAAGCCACACCAAAGCAACAAATCCTATTCTTTTTCCCAGCAGATGGACTTCGGTAAATCTTTAACATTTATTTAATATTTGGCACGACGCCCTTACCTACTAGTCAACGGAAGTCAACGGAGAATGGGGGCTTAAGACTTTTACATCACCGACCAGAAAAGCACAACAAAACAACTGCAGGGTAAGGAGACGATGATTATTTTCGGAGGGATGGTTGTTTTTTAAAATAATTTTTATTTTAAAATTTATTAAAATAATATTTTTTATTTTTAATTTTTTTTTAATATTAATGTATCAATTTTTGTCAAACACTGCTGAAATATGCATCCTCTTTTCAATAGAAAGGAGTGATAAAATGAAAAAAAAACTGTAACATTAATTAAAAATGATTTTTAGAGTATTGTATGATTATGATGACAAATTAGTGGGAAAAGTTATGGAAATAAAAATGAAGTATACATTTTATTTTTATTAAATTTTGGAAATGATTTTTTTAAAAAATAATAATAAAAGAATTACAAATAGGATCAGAAATAATAGTGATGAGTGACTAAAATATGATTTTTTTAGGAGTATGAATAGAAAATAAGAATAGTTATAGATACAAATCATAGACAATATAATAATGATTTTATAAATCACCTGCATAACATCATGCCTTATCTGTCACATACTTAGTAAGATTTATAACTTTTTGTGTTTGTATAGACTTTTTCTTGTTCTAATTAACATTGTATATATTAGGTACAATGGGGCAATTTTAAATTGTTATATAAGATTTTCTCCTTGGTTATTTTTCTAGGATTCAAGGCTGTAGCTGCTACTCTAAGAATTGAGTACATAGTTATAAAATTTGATTTAAAATTGATATGGAATAAAATTTAGGTTAATGTTAGGTAGGTTGATTCGGTAATTGAAGCAAATCAAATTTTTAATTGGATTAGTTAAGTATTTTTTTTCAACTTGAACTAATTTAGTTTTTGATTTAATTAAATTTCAGATTAATCTGCTAGTCATGCTTGATTTTATAATAATTAAGAGAGGCCGCTACTCTAAGAAGTGAGTACATAGTTATAAAATTTGATTTAAAATTGATATAGAATAAAATTTAGATTAATATTAGAAAGGTTAATTCGGTTATTGAATCAAATTAAATTTTTAATCCGATCAATTAAGTTTTTTTCTAATCCAAACTAATTTAGTTTTTAATTTAATTAAATTTTGTAGTAATCTGACGAGTCCGGATTTTATAATAATTAGAAGAAGTGATGAGATCTAAAATAATTATAAGAGTTGAGAAGAGAATGAAGAAAAAGTTTTTAAGCAATAAATGCTATAAACTTCCAATTCAAGTAAAACTGGCTTGTAATTATTAAAAAAGTATAATATAAAAAAAAGTAAATAATATACTAAATTTTGACATTTTTTCTTACTTTACATTATTAGACCAAATTACCTAATTACACAAATATTTAAATAAAATTTTTTTACTTTTTCTTAAAGTAAACGCACAGGTATACACGCACTCAAGTTTTAAGATATTGATTGACTTCAAAATTGAAGGGAAAAAAGAAGAAACAATTTGAAATAAAGGAAGAGAAATGCTTAAAACG
>Ga0325410_1006363_pt1 | contig 12963 bp, 7 predicted proteins | sample PopdelMetagenome_16_FD_206182 | JGI IMG/M metagenome (GOLD analysis project Ga0325410, IMG submission 206182) | Populus deltoides microbial communities from Bellville, Georgia, United States - Xylem-PdIQD-R3 | ecosystem: Host-associated > Plants > Phyllosphere > Stem > Wood/Secondary xylem... | reverse complement strand
TAATATGTAACAAAAGCACTTTTGTTATCCACAACTGTGAAAGTCTGTAGATGGGAAAGCTTTAACAGTTTTCTTTACCAAAGAAAGGTTGATTGAGAGGCTATGATTGTTTATGAGGATCACTAGTTTTAAAATGAAAAGTCAAAAATATTTATCATGCTTATAAATTACAATAAAAAATAAAGGAAGTGGGAAAATCTTTGTTACCTACACCTATAAACATTGTGATTATAGTGTTTTGTTTCTTATTTTATTTTATTTTATTGATCTTTTTAATTTTATTATTTAATATTGGATTAGTTAGAAATTAATTTGATATTTTTTTCTTTTAATCTCATCTTTTGATAGAATTACCACGGAGTCAAACAAATATTCTAATATTAGATTAATTATCAATTTTATAATCATTTATTTTTTTAATACTTAGTTAAATAAAAAATGATTTCGAGAAAAAGCCAAGTTATTAAACTTTGTAAAGTCCATAACTTGGTTTGCGGGTTTAGTGGAGTAACCCGGGTTGCCCTGGTTCGCGGGTTTGGCGGGGTGCCATTTTGTTTAATAGAACTCAATTTATCTATTTTTTATCGTGTAGTTAAAAAAAATATTTTCAGAAAAAAATATTATTGAACTTTATAAAATTCATAGACATGTTTGCAGGTTTGATGAGTTAATCCGGTTCGCAAGTTTGGCTTGTTTAACTTTTTAAAAAAAATAATATTTTTTATTTTATCCTTAAATGAGTTGATTGAAATTGATTTTCATAATTGATTTTGTTCACTTTCTATGAGGTTATTACAACTTTAAAAAAAGTCTCGGTATTGTGTTGGTTCTCTATTTTGAAATTGTTTATTTTTTATCATATAATTAAATAAAAAGATGATTAATAAAAAAAAGTGATTAATCTTAGTAGAGTCCATGACTGAGTTCATAGTTTTGGCTTACTGACATTGGTTACTCAATTCACAAGTTTACGCACAGAACCTAGTTTCTTTTGTTTTTTTTTAAATTGATTTTTTTTAATTTTATCCTTTAATATTGGATTGACTTCCTGATTTGTTTTTTGTTTACTTTTTATATTGTTTTCACGGTCTCAAACAAACATTTATTTTAAAGTTGATGTTCGAGATTAAGAGCATCTATTTTTTATCATAAAATTAAACAAAAATATTAAAAAACATTATTAAACCCAATAGAGTCTATGATTGAGGTTGCGGGGTGATCGAAGTCGATCTAATATGTCATTGTCTCAATATTTTTAAAACAAGTTGTCATCTTGAAGTTTTTTTAAGAGTTAAATCATATTTTTACCAATCATTTAGGTTGTTTTAAACCCGGAAAATCGACTAAATCACATTAGGTCAAGTTTGATGAAATTTAATTGGAAACTCAAGTTAAGAAAGGAGATGGATCAAGAGTTTTTGAGATTGATATGCTTGTCCGGGTTTAAGGACATTGCCAAAGAATCCCCGCGTTCTTAACATTTCTTTTTAAATTTCTAAAAAATTATATCACTCATGGTAGAGCATGAGTCAATGAACTAGTTAAAAAAAAACATGTTGGTCCAAGAACCGTTATGCGAAGTAAAATTAAAATTATAGTTGTTTAATACTCATGACTGGGTTTCACCTTGATCTCAAAATCAAGAGTATATTTTTAAGCTGGATTTATGTCAAAATGAGTTGTGAGTTTACCTAGTCAAATTTAGTTCACTAAGCAAGCTAACGTGTGAATTATTCGACCAGGTCAAAATCCAAGTGAGATCTAATTTAACTTTATTAAAAGAATTTTGAAACAATATTGTTTTTGAACTGTGGTTTTTTGAATTGACTCGGGTCAATGAACTAGTTAAAGTTGTTTAATACCCATGACTAGGCCGCACCTTCATCTCAAGATCAATGATGCATTTTGAAGCTGGATTTATGTCGAAATGAGTTGTGAATTGACCCAGTCAAATTCAGTTCACTAAGCGGGCTAACGTGTGAATCAATCGACCCGGTCAAAACCGAGTGAGATCTAATTTGACTTTATTAAAAGAATTTTAAAACAACATTGTTTTTAAACGATAATGTTTTGAATTGACTCGGATCAAACCAGCTCTTGGACTGAGACACGAGTCAGACTAGATTTTATAACTATGATCCTATAGGAACAGATGTTTTTTTTTTTAATAGTGTTTTCTTTGAAAATGAAAAGGAGACAAAATGACAATAGTTTGGTAGATGATAATAGTTGGAAATACATTACATGTATGACTTTTAACCCAAGAAACAAGTTCATTTTCTTGTTGTTCCTAGTTTGGTCATTAAGTCAGTAAAAATTAAAGGCAATTACGTTAAAACAAACGTTTTGATAGAGATGGAATCGCTTGCATCCATCGAAAAGATCGCAAGAATCACTCGAATATCGAATCGTCTTTTGTTTGTGAAAGCTAATCTACTAGAAACCGGAAAGTTAGCCATAGGTGCTGCCCCCTCTAATGGCACAGTCCCTAACATGCTCGTGTTAAACTCACAAATTTGATAAAAACAAAGTCATATCATCATCTCAAAAGACTGGAAATCGCACTACATTTTCGGAGATAAAAAGAACATTCCAATGATATTGCTGTAGATGACAGTCAAAGCAAATAAAATACTTGATTTACTCCACGTAATAAAAATAAACTACAATATCCAGGTCATAATACAAACCTAGGCACACGCATAAATTAACTAAAGCACGTGTCTTACCTTAAAGGTTTTTTTTTTTTAATTCTGCATACAAATATACCACGGCTATAGCATCACAAACCAACCAACCACCCACTTGGGATCTCGCTGCAGATCAGAACACCACTCAATTTCTAGTACCCATATGTCGTCCTCCTCATTATCCTCATGAAATCGTCGACACCCACTTCTCCATCACCTGCGTGCATTACACAAGCCATTATATACACAGGAAGCAGAGTATCGGTGAGTGAATAAAGCTAGTGCATCACGTTTTATAAAATTATCATGGGTAAAGAACTGTTTGCCAGCTTGATATCCTACTCGACACTGCTTTTTGATGCAACAAATTAGCATTGACGTCCCAAAGGGGTCAAGTTCACAAAAAGCTAGCAGCCTGGTTGTAAATAAACCACTCATCACATGACACGGGAATTCTCATTAGCTTGTTACACGACATTTTGCCTTCTAACTGTTAATTTTGTGAAGATTAATGCACAATTTGAAAACTAGGCATGCCCTTGGTAATACAAGCAGGCTTCCACTCTATTTGACAAGCAGGTTCAAGATTTAACTTCCAAAGCCAAGATGAAATAATAACATGCTAACTTACGATCTTGATCAGCTTCTTCAACCATCTCTTTAATCTCTCTTTCAGTGAAGCTTTCGCCAAGCTCCTTGGCTATTTGCTTGATGTCACCTTCAGAAATTTTTCCCTGAAGCAAAATGAATTAGATGACAAGTCTTCAGCAAGTACGAGCAAAATCAACAATGAATCAACGAAAGCTCACATTTTTATCATGGTCAATAATGCGGAATGCTTTTGAAAGCTCTTCCTTTGTGTCCCTTTCTCCAATCTTGGCTGTCATCATATGCACAAATTCATCAAAATCAATTGCACCACTGCCATCTTTGTCAACATCTGCAATCATTTGGTCGATTTGCTGGAATGGCATAATCAAGAAATATGTTAACCATGCAGTCAGGTTTCACAAGAAGGATGAAGCTTAAGTTCAGGACGATGTATGTCAGGAAAGAAACTGATCAAGCAATGTATTGCAGAAGATATCTGCTTGGTTAAAGCTTACCACATGGCCCTCATTGTTTTTTATTTTTTTTCCAATAGTCTTCAAACCCATATCATCTCCATGTTCAAACAGCCAATTCTTCATATAAATATGCCAATAGGATTCTATGTGCTACAAATGCTTATCCTTTTTCAATTATGAGACAAAAAAGTGAAAGTAACCAAAGACTGAGATGTAGATTAATAATGATCACTGATAACAGGAAAAGGTTCCTTGAAGACAAGAAAAAGATAAGAACCTCCAAAATAAAGGAAGTTTCCTGCTTATTCCTTGCGTTTTTTCAGTGAATACCATTTCAAACACTTATCTTTAGACAATTTCCACTTCTCTTGAGAGAAAACAACTTCTGTGGGGACATTGACTTTCGAACCATTAAAGAGTATGCAGAAGGGCTTTTGATCTCCTTAGAACAAGAGGACCATTTTAGGCTATTCTTGAAGCTGTATGACAGACCGATGAAAAAAACTTCTGTGGGGGAACGGAGACAATGATGGAAACTGTTTGACAGACCACTGCAATATCCTTTTCCAAAAAACTTAAAACTATTTTAAGAGATGCACCTACTTCAAAAATGCTTTGCAGGAATGGACCTGCTGATATATGCATGAATTATGAAACCAATCCAAAGTAAAATGATAAGCTCCATTGTGCCATTTACAAGTTAAGAACATAATTCCAAAGCATGCACAAATTTTGTAGGATGATATAGCATCCACACATATATCCATCTTGTGAGAAATGGTATTCCAAAACATAATAGATAAATGGAAAGCTCAACATCTGCACAAAGTTGGGCACAGAGGGTACCTCTTTGTTCATCTCAAAGCCAAGTGCCCTGTTATCACATATTTTAGTCATAATTATTTCAAGACACAGCTTGCAAAAACCAATCAAATATGATCCAGTATTCATACCTCATGGCAACATTCAGCTCTTTGGCATCAATAGTGCCTGGAAAATACAGCAATAAACAAAACAAATAAATGAAAAGGAAAATACCACACATATCGAAAGCACAAATGGCAACTGATGATTTCAGTACCTGAGCCATCAGTATCAAACAGATCAAAAGCTTCTTTAATTTCCTGCCTCTTCTGTTGAGTCAACCCATGATGTCGTCCTCTGGGTTTATCCTTCCTATTTTGCCCTTTATAAAAACTTGCCTGAAGAAGCACAAAGTTCAAGAATACGCATCATCAAAACTTAGTTCAGCAAATAAATTAACCATCATTCACATTTCAGAAAGTATTTGACACTATTAGTCTGAATAAACCAAGAATTAAAAATCTTAAAAAAGTAAGAACCGCAGGTAAAAACAAACAAACACATGATACTAAACCAAAGACCATTGTAATTTGAATTATTATAGAATACTCATATTAGATCTCACACAATCATCCATGCCTCCGCCCAAACTTGCGGCAGTGAAACTTGTTTCACCATTAGACTTGAATCCTTGAAAAATTTATCACCTTTGTGGAAAGTTCTTCCAAACCCAGTTCAGAAAATTCACATGAAACTCAATGCACTTATCTAAAAATTACTATAAGCAAATAAAAAGTTCAAGCTTGTATTCGTAATTTCACATCTTTTACGAAGCTAATTAAAAATAAATAAAAATAATGATTCTAAATAAGACTTAACACAGATAAATTCAACTAGAATCAAAGAACAAAAAAAATTATACATGGGGTTTATTCTAAATCAAGCAAAGAGTGACAGCGATCGAATCACGCAAATTATGCAGAGCAAACAAAAGAAATCGAGCCAGCAAATAATTTAAGAAAAATCAAAGAGGGAAAGAACGGAGAAACTAACCATAAGTTTTCAGTGGATGAGATTAAGAAAAAAATCCCGGGATTGAAATCTTAGGCAATGTGAAGAACCCGTGCCTGTCTGTTTTGTCTTTAATGATGTTCTTCTTTCCCTTTACGCCTTCTGTTTCAGTGGTAGAGTTTGTCAACACGGAAACCAAATTGGGCTTGGAGCCCGTTTATCCACTTTACTATTATTATTACTTAACAGCTTTTTTTCTTTTTTTAATATGTTGAATTGACGAGTAAATTTGAATTCAATTTTAAATTTGTATATTTAAAATAAAATATGAAATTACATAATTAAATTTATTTCTATTATTTTAAATATCCATAGAAATTATTTAAATTAGTAATATTGATTATTTTACTCTTAATTTAGAATTCATTTTTGTTACATAAATCATTTTTTATTACAAAGACCCTTATATTTATTTAAAATAACATAAAATATAGCCATTTTAAAGAAAATATAAATATATTTATCTCATATTAATTTTCTATTAAATATTTATTAAAATAATATATATATATATATATATATGTGGAAAAAAAACTAAGATTTATTGGCTTGTTTCCTAATGCATAGGTTTTGGATTAAAAGTAGAATTATTATCACATATATGCTACTAGGCGTGTGAATTGTGAAAGGAAAAATGAAAGTAACAACCAAGCAACCCATGATGGCATTATCTTATGATTCAGCTTTCTAGTACAATACAAGTGAAAATTTCAAGAATATAAATGATAGACTAAATGAGGACTATACAATTCAAGTAGAAATCTCAAGCAACAACTTTAAACTTGGAATCATCCATTCATCACAAAAAAAAAAAAAATTAAGTTAGTAACATAATTTTGATTAATAGCTCAATAAAAATACTATAATTTTTAGTTCTAATAATTCAAATAATATCGCCATACAAAATAAGTTTTTGACATTTGTATAAATATTAGTTCTAAATCTCATGTTTAACTTGTACTCATCAATAACATATTATCAACCTATTTTTTTCGCCAACCATTCAAAGCATGGCTTTTCTGGATATTCAAAAAATATTCCAATAAGATTAGAATGATCTACGAGCCATTTAACTTCTTCAAAAAATTTGATCCCTCCAATCTCAATTTTCTCATTGATTCAATTATCTTGGTTAACTTCCAAACTTGATTGTTTGTGTTTATTATAGCTTGTGCAATATTATTCATTGCACTAGTCATCGTTTTAAATTTTGAAAAATAATCACTTGTCATTGATGTTTCTCATTTTGTACCTTTTGAAGATGAAGTTCTAGACAATTATATTGTAGATGATAATAGACCTTGTGTTCTTGGTGTTGATAAAGCACTTTCACAATCATAGGGATTAAAATTCTCTACATGAATCTCATTATTTGCTTGCACCTCGTTAATGTCATCAATATTCATTTCTCTTTTCTCCCTCCCCCCCTCCCCTCATATTCGAACCTTTTCTCTAGCACTCTTAGCTTGAGATCCGGTTGCTATATCTTAGTCTGAAGTTGAACCCTCTCACTTAAGTAGGATATAAGTAAGTTTCAAGTCAAAAGTGCAAGCAACCAATACATTTATCGTAGGAAAACATTTTCTTCCTTTATACCTTGATACATCTTCGTCCACTATTAAGTATTTGTGATGGGATTGTAGAACCATTTGGTTGAACTAAAAATTGATCTTCAAGTGTTATTAGAGCTCTAAGTACTTAATGAAAATAACAACTAACAATCTCAGTAGACTGATGGGAAAAAAAAAGTTGTATGATCAAGTATGTGCCTGGCCACTTAAAATGTGTAGAACTTCGCAACTTAGTCCTCAACAACATTGTGTTGACTATCCCTGAGAAGTCTTCTCCTAAAATATATTTCAATTAATTGGTTAAATACATCATAATATATTCATTGCTATTACACAATAAAAGTTATTATTTGCTTGTAAATCTATTAGCAATTCTTGACATTCTTGTTCTTTATCACGTCTTCATGGTTGGATGATTGGTCTTTCAATACGAAACATATATTGAATCATACAAACTAAATAACCCACGTAAGCAACCATGACTAATATTGTATTTCTTTCAAACTGTATCATTTTGCCTACAATTAATATTAATTAACAAGCTATTAATACACTTTTATAAAGATGAAAAATTCATTCTCAATCTAATTGCTTCATATAATATATATTACAAAGATCCTAAACATGATTCATATTGTCCACACACATATACACATACTTGTGATGAAAGTACTACATTTTTTTCTTAAGCTCTATATAAATTTTGTCAAAAAAATTCTAACCTCAATTTCAACTTCGAAGATGAAAAATCATCCAAAGATTTTGGTCATAACCATACTCATGAGCCATTTTTCCTCTGATATTCAAGTAATAGTTACTTAATTGTGAGTATAATCTATTATTTGATAATAAACTACACTACAATAGGTTGTGGGTCTGACCATACTATAAAAAGCTATTAGGTAATATTTAGGACATTATCATTATTTGACATGTCTATTTCTTCAAGACCATAACTTAACTAACTTATATATTGTCTAATTGCCAAAATAAAACAAGGGAAGGACTAGAAGATTTAGAGGGTATGACACCTTTTCAACAATTGAATCAAAGTTTGAAGAAAATATATTTATTGGGATTCTAGGTATATGTATTTTATCTTTCTTTTTCCATTTTTTTAATTAGGTGTGTAATTCCAAAATGAGAGATATTAGGGTAGACCATATCAAAGTGAGCTTTTTGAAAAAAGATAAAGATTTTAGATTATTTTTGCGAAGATCATCTTATAATCAATTAGCATTATTTTTGCAGGTCTGACCATACTATGAAAAGCTATTAGGTAATATTTAGGACATTATCATTATTTGACATGTCTATTTCTTCAAGACCATAACTTAACTAACTTATATATTGTCTAATTGCCAAAATAAAACAAGGGAAGGACTGGAAGATTTAGAGGGTATGACACCTTTTCAACAATTGAATCAAAGTTTGAAGAAAATATATTTACTGGGATTCTAGGTATATGTATTTTATCTTTCTTTTTCCATTTTTTTAATTAGGTGTGTAATTCCAAAATGAGAGATATTAGGGTAGACCGTATCAAAGTGAGCTTCTTGAAAAAAGATAAAGATTTTAGATTATCTTTGCGAAGATCATCTTATAATCAATTAGCATTATTTTGTTCTTTATATTTTACTCTTACTTTTATAATTTTCAAACCGTGATGATGCTTATCTCCTCATTGTAAAACCATAAGGAATAACTTTTTTTTATTTAAGATCAATCAAATAGCAAAAAGTGAAAATAGAAAGTCAATAAAAAAGAAAAAAAGCCCTCCAACAATTTCATGAATTAGCGTTGCAAATACACCCATTTAGTTGGTAATGTCTATGACAAACTAGCTATTACGTAATAGTCAAACCCGTAACCTGTTGCATGATGGTGGAGGTTGTTATCGCTTAGCCAAGGGTTTATTGACAAATCAATCAATCAATTTATGATTGAATAACAATGTAAAAAAAAAAGGAGCAAAATACAAGAATAGATTCAAATAAACTAGAAAAAGTTTTAAAAAAATACAATAATTTATATAAAAAGGTTTGGTTTCATTGAATTCTCCAGAAGCTTCTATGATAGCCAAATTCTCAATCCCACTTTTTAAAAAGCTCTATTTGATCAAACTTAAATGTTTCATAAGAGTTATTCAACAATGCTTTAAAGACAAATCAAATGTACTTTTTAAAGCATCAAATCACCAAATATTGCTTTGCAATACACACCTAAATTCATTTCCTTAGAAAACATAAATCTTGGCTTGATTTTACAAATAAATCAAGTCACCACAAATCAAACTCAAGGGAAGAATCATATTATTGTTTTATTTTTTTATATGAATATTTTAAATATAAATTGTACATAGTCATATATATTTTAATAAAACCAAATATTTGTACACGAGTATTGTTGCACCCGACATCACGACAACCTTTAAAAATTCATATTATGAAAAGAACAGATATTTGACATCTTGTTCTTGGAGGGAAAGGTCTAATTTAAAGAGTCGTCACCTAATATTATGGTCACTAGGAACCTTACTGGTCAACAAAGATTATATGATATAGGACCGGTTACACAAAATAAAGGATATTATCATTCCTTAAGCATCATACCTGAGGTAGGCTGCATTGCTGGTTTTGTCTTAAATTGCTAAATGTTTGTCTTGTTTTGTTTTTTATGATCTTCTTATAATATTCTCGACTCTGGCACTAGTGAATATTCAACTACAAATACTTTTAATTTTGACATTGATAAATATTACATGAAGAAAAGATATGATATTCCTGACTTTGACGTCAATGAATAATTTCATCGGTAAATCCATCAATAATATTTAATTTATGACCTGGCGGTTGACCCTTCTCTTCCCCTCCCTCATTTTCATTTCTTCCTTGTAAAAGTTTTCTCTGCAACAAAACAGCCACCCCCCCCTCCCAATCTCAATATAACTTAACCTCCCACAATATTTTCAGCCACCACAATACTCGGTTTATCAACATTCGTGTTCTAATTGAAATTTTATTGAAGATTCTCCACTTTAAATAAGCAAATCTACCATTTTTTTTTAATTTGAACACAATTTTAAAATGTTGATTTTTATTGCATATTTTTTGTAGTATATGTATTTTGTTTGGATGTTTACTTGTTTTATTTTTTTTTTTCTCAAACAAACTTGTTGTATGGATTTATGATTTGTACATGTTATGGTTTGTTTTAGATTTTATAAAATTATATTTATTTGTAAGTTGTTGAAACTTATGTCGGTAATCCGACTTAAATGTTTTGTGATGAAATAAATAATGGCTTGTTTAATGGGTATGTTTTATATTTTGTCAATTTCATTTCTAAGTTATAATTTCCATAAATGTATACAAATTTACATCTGTGTAAATAATTGATAATGAGTTAAGAAAAATATTAAAATAGGTTGAATAATCTTGAGTTAAACCAATACTTTTGCAAATTTATTTAGTTAACATAGTTAATTAATACATGTTGTCATCATTATTTTATATAGGTTTGATAGAAGTGATGGATGATCATTCATGGATGTATCGAGATTCACCTCAAGGATTGCGAAGTTTGGATTATTGTAATGTGGTTCAGGGTTTTATTAATTATGCAATATCTAATCCGAGAAATGTTAGTGAAAGCGATATAAAATGTCTATGCAAGAGGTGTAAAAATAAAAAGTTTCTCGATTCAGATATTGTAACGATGTATCTTCTAAAAAAAGGTTCATTGAGCAATACATGTGTCGGTATGCACACGAAGAACCATATATTCCTCACGAGACCATAGTAGAAATGATGATTAGGTCAACTTCTAGTGCTAGTAACGTGCATGGAGTTGTAGATGACAATAGTAATCCTTATAGGACTATGGTTATGGATACAATTGGAATGAATTAGGGTCATGCCGGTCAATGTCTAATCATAGATGATGAACCGAATGCAGATGTGGCCAGGTTTTTTTTATCTTTTCAAAGATTTTGACGAACCATTATGAAATGGTTGCACAAATCACAATAAATTATAGGTCATTGCATAATTGTTCACCATCAAGTCAGATCATAAGTTGATTGAGGTCGATTATGATAGAATTGTTAAATGGACAAGAAGCATTTTACCTCAAAGGAACAGTTCTAGGTTTGCTTGAGTTATTTTTTTTATTGAGTGTTTTTTAATTATTTTAGGCCTTCAATATTTGGTTAATTTCAGTTGGGGTTTCTAATTTGTTTTGATTTGGATTTCATGGTGCTGTCACGGGCTCATGTCCCGGATCGTAGGTTAAATATAGTTGGTCCTAGTCAATCAAATGTGTTAGTGTCTCAATATGTTTTTTTTTTAAATATCATTTAATATATCATGATATCAATAATTTTAAAATTCTTCATCTATTATATTTCAAATTTCTGACTTTCTAGTTTTTTTTTTAACGTTCTAAAAAAATGATCTACGGTGCGTGTAAAAAAATAAAAAAAACTAGTAACTATCTAACTTGTTTAAGAGGTTGTGGTACCCGGCAATGGACCCAGGTTAATGGGCTTAATAATTTCCTTTTGAAGGTCATAATACAGCTCATTGGTGTATCGATTAGCAGCCGAATAGGGTCCATCAAGGCCTACAAGGGTCTAAATCTGGTCGGAAGTTTTTATTTGCATGGCCCTGTGATAGTTGGCAGCACTGAACAAACCTTTTATGAGCACTTTGCCTTTTCATGATTCACCAAGCATCCAATTCAAAATGATAATTCAAGTTGCACATTCACTTTAGCAGCTGTACTGGCGGGTTTCTTTATGTGATTTAAGAATATTTTTGGAATTTTTTTAAAAAAAATTAATTAACTCTTTTTTTTTATGATTTCAAATCGTTTTAATGTGTTAATGTCAAAAATAAATTAAAAAAAATATTATTTCAATACATGTCCAAGTAGAATTAAAAATATTTTAGAAATAACCGCTACCACAATACCAAAAGAGGTTAAAGTAGGAGTGAGCGAAAAAACCGAAAAACCAAGAAAACCGGAAAAAAATAACCGAAAAAACCGAACCATGAAAAAAACCGATTAAAATTTTTAAAAAACCGACAGGTTCAGTTCGGTTTCGGTTTTACAAGCCTAAAACCGAAAAAACCAAACCAAACCCAAATCGAAAAAACCGGAAAAACCGAACCAAACCGGTTTGAACCGGTTTTTGTCCTAAAAACAGAACCGAAACCGGTCAGTTTGAACCGGTTTTGGTTTTTTTTTTTTAAATCAATTTGATTACTTTGTTTTAATAAAAACCGAATCGAAAATAATCACCTCCACCTCTGTATTAGTATAATTTTCATCAAGATTTCAATGGTCATTTCGTCTTAGCATACGTGACACTATTTAAGATGTATTTCACATTAATGATCTTGGCAAAAAAGAGCTCCTTTTATTCCCCCACACAAGCACAATTACCTCCAATATAAAGCATCTGAATAAGTTTAAAATTACGTTTTACTTTTTCCTGGAATTGGAGATTATTAATGTAGTTTCAAGGTGTGGTTTAACCTTGATTTGAAGTATTAGGGTAATCAAAGTGGTTCTCATATAGCATTTCGAATACAAAGAGCATAAACACATTTTATTCACACATGGACGAAAATTGGGCATGGATATATTTATTCTCTTTTGAAGAAGCTAGCAGTAAAAGTGAACCTGGCTGATCAGGGAATCTCTACTCGATGGACATGACTAGCATCCCACATGCTTGAGCAGGGATTTCAATAG
>Ga0325410_1006361_pt1 | contig 12971 bp, 10 predicted proteins | sample PopdelMetagenome_16_FD_206182 | JGI IMG/M metagenome (GOLD analysis project Ga0325410, IMG submission 206182) | Populus deltoides microbial communities from Bellville, Georgia, United States - Xylem-PdIQD-R3 | ecosystem: Host-associated > Plants > Phyllosphere > Stem > Wood/Secondary xylem... | reverse complement strand
GTAACAGTACGGAAACCCAACGAATTTAGGTTAATCGCTTGACGACCTTGAGTGGCAGACACGTCATATTTCTTCTGCCCGGTAGAGCCCGGTTCGGTTTTAGAAATGGTACCAGCACGCTGTCTGCACACTGTTAGGAGATTTATTTTTTAAAAATATTTTTTTAAATAATTATTTTTTATATTTAAATTATTTTTTTATATTTTCAGAACGTTATGATGTTTTGACGTCAACAATAATTTTTAAAAAATAAAAAAATATTATTTTAATAAATTTTTAAATTAAAAATAATTTAAAAAATAACTATTACTACATTTCCAAACATCTTCTAAATTAATAGAAAATCAAGGAAAAAAAAAGTGACCCTAGCAACCAAACAAGAGAGGCAATCCAAAACATTATGACCCACCCGAAATGCAAGAGGTATATATATGCTAAATAATCCAAGAAGTTGTACTAAAAGTCATGCCAAACATTAACGAAAGCTATTCAATAAATTCCTAACAAAAACGAAAGTAAAATTCACAATATATTTAGAGTATCAACACAACTTAAATTAGAATATGCTAACAGAAGCTAATGTCAAGTAATAACTTGTCCCAGCAACCTTAAAAGTTGAACTAAAACCCATTCTAAACATCAGCAGTAGCTGCTACCACAAATTAGTGATGCCTGACAAAGTTTTAACCAAAAGTAGCGTGTAAGAAAATAAGAACAATGACATAAAACCATATATATATATATATATATATATATATTTGCTTGGATGTTTCTTGTAGAGAAAAGAGAAGCAGCTGAGAGGTAGCTCAACACTGTAGACAGCCCAAGATTAGGTCTTGTTAAAACTCTTCCTTCTAGGAGGGATTACAGATTGAACAAAACAAAGCATTGATTCCCACTAATTCCTATTCAATGAATCACCAACAAACATAAACCTCTTAATTATTCCTTAACTTGTCTAGCAGTATCCTTGGCTTGAACTCTGAACCGACAAAGACATAAAAGCCATCCAAAAGATGAATCGAAATTAAGAAAAAACATGTAAAATTAATGAATTCGAGAATTGATCAAATATTTACTTGCTTAAGCAACGAAAGTAAAGCGAAAAAAACAATGCAAAACAAAGAACACAACATAATCTACCAAAAAAAAAAACATGCAAGGACAAACAAGGTTACCATAATCATAAATGAAGAGATGCATGTCTTTGCTTTCATATATCATTGTCAACATCATCTTCATAACCCGTCTAAAGTGTGATTTGGGAATGTCGGTCCATTGGAATTTTTAATATGGGCCAAAGCTTAATGGAATTTATAAACCTTCTATAAAACTCTAAATTACATGCAACAATTTTTTTTTTTTGTTGTTTTTCTTTTGCAAAAATCAAATAATATATATATATATATTGAGAGACTTGGCCATGCAAGATTTTTAAAGAAAAAAACTTGATAAACCCTAATTTTTAATTAGGTTTTGAATAAAAGAGGATCATGTAACCATAAATCAACATGTATTAGATATTTCTCCTTTAGAATCCGATACCATAGTTTAGAAGAGTTCATTATGATATCCCAACTCAGATTTCCTAGCAAGGTAACATTATATATGTTCCCGAGCTTGCCCAGTACTAATCCCTCCTTCATCTTTACTTCTAATAATCAGGCGAACAAACCCTTGCCATTTTGCTTAGAAGACTAGTTAATGGATCAAATTCAGTTTTGTCAATGCAATTAGTAATGGATTGCGGAAACCACAAAGATTGCATAGAATAAACAGGCATATATAAGTAATGGTAGTCTTGGTCAAAGTAACCAGACCAGCTAAATTGATGGAGTAAGTGAAGCTAAGTTGATGCAATCCACGCTAGTGAGAAGACTTAGGGCTAAAATATATAAAGATACTTTTAATGGACTCTTTTAAAATTATTAAAGTGGACTTTAAAAAAATATTAAATAATAAAGTATAAAACTTGATTAATTTAACTCATGTTCGAGAAGAACTTATAGGTGAACATTTAAACATTACCAAAAAATTGAAATAAAAAGATTCAAATTTGATAGTTTTGATCATAACTAGAGATACAAAAAGAATTTTAATGATATTTTAATTGTATTGGAAAGTAGATATTCGTAGCTTTCTAGTGATATATTGCACGTCTTCTCATTCATTAATACAAGAGAAAACAATGTATTTAAAGTTGAACTTTGATTTTGTCAATAGATTATGAAAATGACTTTATTCTTATTTAACTTAGTCGAGCTATTGTTTTATTTATCTTTCAGTTATTTTTAGGCCCGTTAGATATATTAGAGTTTTTATTTAAATTTGGGTTCATAGAATTATTATTATTTATTAGATTTATCTATATCCATTAGGGATCCCATTAGACTTATGATTCTTTCTAGTATAAATAATTTTTTGTAGAGATTATTTTTTTTAAAAGACTGTTTTTAATATAAAAAATTGATATTTTTGCTATTTTTTGTATGGTTGAGTGATTCTCATACTAAATTTTTTATTGAACTTGCAAACTTTTTGAATGATTGATCGATCAATTTTATTGTGATTTTATACTATTTGTTTGCATCTTTTTATAAGCTTAGGGTATGAGTGATCATTGCATGTAATTTTAGTTTTTCAAGACAGGTTCTTATTGGGTAAAATTACAAACTATTCAAATATAATTTTTGTGTATTTTGGAAAATATCCACATCATAAATAGGACAAAGACAACACAAAAATCACAAGAGAAAACATTGAAAGTTTAATGAGTGAATAAAATTGCAGATGTGAATTTTAAATTAATAATTTTGTTTTTTAAAAAGTAAAATATATGATGACTGCTTATTTAAAAAAATTTCGGGATTTTTAAATAAATCAAGAAACCTATTTTTACCGAGAAACAACTAGGAATTCAAAAACTTAAAGTAACTAAACAAAAAACTCGAATTAAAACATAAAATCTAAAAAGACATTAGTCTGCGAAGAGGAGGGGAGAAACGGAAGGGTCCCCATTAGTCTTTTCTCGATTTCTCTTCGGCGGCAGAGGCCTGTGAAGACGAACTTCCTACGACAAGAACTGGTTAGTAGCCCATGTATAGCCAGTAGATGATGTAATATGGGCCTAACTCCAATACACTGGGCTTATAGCAGCTGGCCCGGCCTATATTCAGTTGCTTATTTTCTTCTTCTTTTAATCGTTCGTGATTATCTTATATCATTTCTTAATTCCATCTTGTCTAAATACCAGTTGTTGCCAAAAGGGAACCACAAGCAAGAAACAACCTACTAGTTATGTAGGCATAAAAGACGTAAAAAACCGTCAAATCTATTTTTAAAAGTCAAATTCAAAAGCAGAAATAGAAAATTTATTGGTTTTTGTATTTTTTTTTCAAAGACGTAAAAAACCATCAATCGATTGTCAAAATACCTCCAAACCAAAGTGGTTTCCAAAAATTATAACAAGGAATCCATAAACTTGATTGTTTTCAAACCCAATCAAGTTTTCTGTCTCTGGAAACACCAACCCCTTAACTTTTTGACCAAGGCATCCCATGTTAGGACGAATTATTTTTTTATTCATTTTGATTTTTATTTAAAAAATAATTAAATTGAAATTTTGTAAAATACAAAAAATAAAATCAAAACCAGTTCCAACCGGTTTTGATTCCGTTTAATTCAGTTATTTTATATTAAAAACTGAAACGCAACCCACCGGTTTCGGTTCGGTTATTTTATATTAAAAACCAAAAAATTATATTGTTTTTTGAGTTTTTCTGGACTTTCTAATGGGTTTAATGATGGGCTTGTTTTCCGTTCGATTAGGTTATTTTATATTTTTTAACTAAACCAGTTCGGTTCGGTTGAGGTTTTTCGATTTCAAGTTTATGAAACCGAAACTGAACCGAACCGAGTATTTTTTAAAATATTCTAATTAGTTTAATCAATTTTTTTCATGGCTCGATTTTTCTATTTTTTTAAATTTTCTCAATTTAATTGATTTTCTGAGAATTTTAAAGAATATTTTTAAAATACTATGAAAAATGTCCAATGTTGAATGTAGCATCTAGATGGTAGAGAGAATCAGCAAGCAGGAACAGGATCGCTGCACTGAGAGGAAAAAGTGTTTCTTCTAGAAGCCCAAGGATCAATTTTGAAATTTCATATTCCATGAAAAATCATCAATATGCTCTTTGCTTTTAACAAAGTAAATAGATCAAGAAAATCCCTAGTATCTAAAGATGCAGTCTCTGATGGTAACCTAACCGCAAGGAATCATAGAAATCAGCAGCAGCAACGCGTGAGAACAGAAAATAACATATTGGTGGAAGAATTCGTGCGAGAAGTCAATCGCTTTTGGGTTTGATTTTGATAAATTTTCGTCACAAAGAAAGAGAAATGCTACTCGAAGTAAAAGAAGTAGGTAGAGAAATCAATATATCGTTTGTGGTCTTTTTGTATATATTTTATATTTAAAAATCTTTGTTGATTTATAATGTAAATGATAATTTTTTAAAGTTATAGTGGGTTATAAATCAAATTAAATTATTTTAAATGTAATTTTTTAAAAAATAAATAATGAAATATAAAGATTGTTGTCTATTAAATCACGGCGATTTATCAAAAAATAATTGGCCTAAAAGCAGGTTTATTAACCATGTCTAGATTCTAATTGTGGTTTAGGATTAATTCAATACAAAACCTCGCTTAATTTATCAAATACAACATCCATTACGTTTAATGACATAATCTTAATTAATAGTTATTTAAATGTAGGTAGGTAAATTATCATACCAGAAGAGAGAAAAAGAAGTTATTTCTGATGATTTTAATATGCAGATGTAAAAAAAAAATATTATTCTAAAACGCAACTTGCAACAATCCTAAAGACACACTTAGTAACTCAAAAATAAATTATTATTTCACTGACTCTCCTTTTTTTCTTTGTGGAAACTTTTAATCCTCATCCCAGTAAAGGTTAAGTGAGATAAACAAATTAATTAGATATTTCAACGTGACCAAATTTTGCCTAGGATGCAAACTCTGATTTGACGTGATTGTTAATTTTAAGTGTTAGGTTACATTATGATATGATGATTTTTCAAGATACAATATATTTAAAGGAATAATATTTGAGTATTTGAAAAATAAATGATTACACGTTTATGTGAATATTTTATTTTTAGAAATAGGAAAAGAAGAGGATTGGGGGTAAAATTCTCAATTCCTGCAAAACGGTTTTTTTTATAAGATTTAAAAACTCTTAAATGATTAAGTCAGACTTTATAGTAAGAGATTGTAATAAATAAAAAGAATAACATTAGACTTTAAGAATAAAAACACTTGTTCTTAATTTTTGTGTAATAAATGTTTTAAGAATGTATGATAAGAGAGTAAAGATTATGAATCCTTTTACTTAGATGGTTCGACAAATATTTATAGCTCTTGTATTTTGAGCATTGTTGTTTTGCTTAAAGAGCCAAAAGTCTCTTTCTCTTAAATATCTTAGTAAGAAAAAAATCTCTTACATCAACATTAATGCTGATGGAAATGTCTTCCTATACAATATTAATGTTTATGAGAATTACCCTTGCACATCATTAGTACTGATGGACAAACATTAAAACGATAAAAGACCTTTATATCTTATTTTGTACACAACATTTAATATTGATGAGAATAACCTTATCATTACATTAATATCGATTGAAATACAGTCGGCTCTTAGAAGACTTTTATATATTTAGGGTGTAGGGAATGATTATCCTAAGGTCTAACATTTTTTCAAATTTACATGTACTTAGACCCAGTATGAACCCGAGGAGTTTGGGTTTGGCGTCTTATCAGACCCATTTGTGCTTGTGTTTTACGCGCAACTAAGCTCGAGAAGGTTGGTTATTTGGGGGTGATAGAAGACTACTAATGTTGTCATTGAAAGGTATTACTGGCCTCACTTGAAATGAGAGATTAGCAAGTTTATGAAAAAATATTATATTTGTCAAACTACCTAAAAACAAATACATAATACAGTTTTGGGCTGTCACCTTAAAACTCGGGAATCCTAGTTTTCATTCATGTTATAAGCTAAGTTAAAATGTATAGAGAGAGTGGGAGGGGGGGGGAGTTTAATATAGCAAGATTATAGATCTAATGATGAAATTGAAAATAAATTAAAATTTCATATGGGCTAAGAATCAAAATTAAAAATTAAAATATTAAGGGTCAAACCTTAAATGTCATCAAACTTTGAATTGAAAAGTAAATTTGAAAAGAAAAATCAAACTCACAAAATAAAAATCCAAAACAAAAGTAAATATCAAGAGAATAAGGACCGAATTTTAAAAAAATAATATAAATCAAGACCATGGATCCAAGGATGAAAAAACAAATGATAAACGGCTAAGAATCAAACTTATAAGTCAAAACATTAAGTGTCTATCATAAAATAAAAGGATAAATTTAATTTTTTTCAAACGACCACACGCGTCAATAATTTTTTTTAATAATTTTAAAAATAAAAAAACTAGATTGTCTTTAACCCAACTTAATAATAACAATAAAAACCCATGAGAAGCACCGAGGGTCTTGGCCTGGCGGTGGGAGGGGCTTGTCTCCTCCTGCTGCTCCTGGGTTCGAGTCCTCATGTGCACGCCTGTCACCCCCGCGGTGCCTTACATGCCCACTGGGTTTGCAGGGTGTTCAATGGGTCGTGGGATTAGTCGTGGTGCGCGCAAGCTGGCCCAGACACCCACGTAAATAAAAAAAATAAAATAAAATAAAAAATAAAAACCCATGAGAAATGATAGAAACACCCGTGGACTCAGGACTTGAGAAATTTGATTTTAGAAGCAATTTAATAAATTCAATTTTTAAATTAAAGTAAAAGACCAAAAATGCTAATTAAATGAAAATAACTTTTAAGAATAATTTAGTAATTTTACAGCGCAATAAGATATGAGTTGACCGTAATGTCCCTGGTGAATTTGACAATGACATTTGTATCCTAAGAAAAAGACCAAATTACCCTCTTGACAAAGCTAAATGTTATTGTGCGGTAAAGATAAAAACGTAAATTTATTGTCTGAGTCCACCGTAAATTGTAAATTGTGAGTGAAAGCAAAATGTTTAAATAATTCCTATTAGTGTTTTTAATATGCTTGCTGACCGAATTCTTTTAATCAGAAGCCAACAGAAATCAAACAAAAGTGGAAGATACATAAATAAGACAGTACTTCCCGGTGATAAGGACAAAGCTCAGATCCATCAGTGATAATTTAAGACAGTTTCCAAATCAATGTCCCGTTGTATAATTTATTTATGGTTCTTGATTGGATTTTTTTTAAAACCTTTAAACTATGAATGAAAGAAACCAGGGATAACTTAACAGCTAAGACTTGCGTGTACATGTGCGTGTGCGTGCGTGCGTGTGTGTGTAATTAACAATTAGCAAGTTGCCTATCATTCCGGATTTAGATAGTGATAACTATTAAAATCTATCAGAAAAAAACGAAATAAACTAATTAACTAAATAGGGGGACGTGTTTTCTTTCTACTTTCTATTTTGCACTTCCAATTGTAGGAAAATGCATCTAGTATTGCCATTTTAATTATGTGTTTCATATTATGGTACAATGTTGTTAGAGAATAATATAAATCATATCCTGTGACTTCATTTAACAACTTAAACTATTGAATTGAGATGATTCTTTAACATGATATCAAAACATTGATGATCAAGTGGTCAAGAGTTCAAATTAAACACGATGTAATATGAGCCTGTGCAAGTTTCAAGTTTAAAGGACTTTCACTCCAGTCTTTTTTTTAGAGCGCTGAATTTTTGCGATATTTTGAAACAAGAAGCAGAGAAACCTCGAGATACTTTTCACTTGTCTTCTGTGAGTCTGAGACCGTCACTTCTGCGACTACTCAACTTTTGCAAGTCCTGATCTCGAAAAAATCCCCTTTAAGTCTCCTCTATCTCAGAGTCTATTCTAAAAAAAGAATCCATCAATAAGGAAATGCGTTAGAAAATAATATAAATTATATCCTGAAACCTTACTTAACAGTTTAAGCTTTTAGATTGAAATGGTTCTTTGACACACTGTATTTTTTAAAAATATTTTTTATTTAAAAAGATATTAAAATAAAAAAAATATCAAGGTGTAGATGCTTTTTATTTGATGTTTAACATAAACACATCAAATTCATTATAAAATACTAAAAAAAAATCAATTTAATATTTTTTTATATCAAATATATTTTTAAAATGCATCCAAACACAAATACAAATACAATTTCAAGCAGCAACGTAAAAGCAGCTGGATCACCTGCACACATCGATGTAAAACATTATTGGAGGTAAGTATATCATTAATCTATCTATCGGTTAAAAATGAAGATAATTAATTAAAAATGGAATCTATCCTTGAATCCCCTCATGATCAAGCAATAATGGATGGTTATTCAAATCATTTTAATTAAATTATAATAGTACTAAACAACATAGCTAACCAATCAATTTGTACTATATATACACCTAACTAAACTTTCTCTTAAACAATAAGCGAGAAAACATTTTGAGACAAAAGTTAGATGCTTCTCACCTCTCAAGCCCCATTTGGAATCATGCCTAAAGCACAATCCAACAGGTCAACAATGGAACTAATTTCTGGCTTCAATCGCACAATATTAACAAACCGTGAAAGAATCGATCTTGCTCAATGCTTAACTTGCTTTTTCACCATAAAAAGAGAAAATTCAGGTTCGGAAAATGATGAATTAACAAAAACTAAGCCATATGAAGGAAATATTGTAGCAATAAACAATATTTTTCTTATTTTAGCCTTTTAAAAATCATATACTTCTCTCATTTTAGCCTTTCAAAAATCATATACTAACTTAGCAAATCAGAGGTAATTCGGTTTTTATTTAAGGATATATTAGTTATTGATAAATTGATTAGAAACAAATCTATTTTATTATTATTATTATTATTATTATTATTATTATTATTAAATGATTTAATTAATTTTATAAGCAAAAAAACATTAACTTTCATCCCAGAATATTTTAGATATTTTGATTATATTTAAATTATTTATCTACCTGAGACAAAAATAAAGCTTCCTTCCAATGACGTTTCTTTTCTATAAAGTTATTTCAGTCTTGTGCTCATGGTTGCATGGAATAATATGTCTACACAAGTTGACCCATGTCTTATTTTTTGTTATTTTTTTAATTAATATTTTTTTTTAAATTTTATCATTCAACAATAAATTATAATATATATTTTTTAATTTTATATTGGCACAAATGGTTATTTCACTAAATGCAAATGGTTAAACACATATAAGTATATGACTTATATTGCGAGATCAAACATTTATATCTTAGTTATCTCTTGATTAAATATTAATTAAATACATGTATAAACATTTTAATTTGTAATTGATAATTTTCTTATATTAAAAAATACATCATAAAAGCCTATATATTAATTTTTTTTTATTGAAAACTAAAATAACATCCCCACAGCGGAATGCGAGTACAAAACTAGTAAGGAACTATTTTCTATTTCACGTCAAACACTAGAAAGGATTTGCAAAGAAGCTTTAGCTCCATTGTCTTGTTAATAATGTTTCCTTTGGGAGACAATGCAGCGATGATGGTGGGTGCTTCAACTAATTAAGACAAAGTGTATCCCTAAAGAAGAAGAAAGCAAAGATGAGCCGTAAAATATAAAAAAAAAAGTGTATCACGTGATGTATATTTATGTACAGGGATTGGTTTGAAATAGTCAAGCTTGAGATTTTGCAAGTCCATGGAGCACGTGCAGTGGTTGCTTTATGCCTGCTTTCGTGGAGTTGATATTTTACGGCTGGGTCATTGCGTGCTGGCTTTGTTAAACAAAACCGGTGGAGATTGATTTGGTGGAGAGATTTTCTTGTCTTCTAACTCGGGAGCTGGTCCCTGTGATAATTGCTGGAACCCAATCGAGGCTCTTTCTGCGCTGCAATAATTTCATGTCTAATTAAAACACAGACCACAGCTTAAAACATAAGGTACAAAATGGAAGTGAGCAAAAATAGAGAGGGCTTGCTTGGCTTTATACGCTTTTAATTGGCACAAGCATCCTAATTAATGTATGCTATAGTATAGGAATCTTCAACTAGCATCAATATATCTTCTTCAATCTCATCAACGAGTTTTTTTTTGTGACTTGGCACCATTAAATTTATTTTTGTTGATAAAATAACATAGACAAATTATTTTTTTAGGAATTTAGCACATTTAATTGAGTCGCAGATATTATGTTAAACTCACGAGTTGTAAATGCCAACTGTGACACTCAAGTCGCATATAAAATATATGACACATGAGTCGCAAATGTTATTTGTGACTCGATTAAGAGACACATCCAAGAACAATTTCTTCATCAATTAACTCTCTGCCCAAAAAACCCCATAATTTGCACACTTTAAATAACAAGTTTTCTAGTCTCAAAACACAATTCACATAAACAGCACATAACATATCCAATTCTAATTATTAAAACTAGACTGATGATTAACATAATACAATATTTTATTAAAATTAAATTAACTATGCATCTATTTATAATTCTCATAACATATAATAACATGTGACTATATCTAATAACCCTCCCAGCTCATGGAAAGGCCTAGAGTGCTTGTGGACGGGTCTAGAGCACCACCCCAACTCATCTAACTTGAGGACGGGTCTGTAACATTCGTGTAGCGGTGAGGAGGACCAATATCACCCCAGCTCGTGGACGAGCCTGAGATGTTTGTGGATGGACCAACATCCCCAACACTCCCACGATAAGTAATCTTATCTTTCATTAAATTTGCTTCAAGATGCTCATCCTCCCTAACCTCTTGAATTCCATCACGACACAAATTGAACATAATGTTGGCCACAATACATCTCATCTCATTGATGCCTTCACGGATAGTCATTGTTGTTTTTCGAGCCTCTCATACCAAGTAATTAATCTATATACATACATTAAAAAATTATTAGTACTCATCATCTATAATGACATTAACACTATTTAATAAATGTTGTCTGTAAAACAATATTGCATCGCAATCGATTATGCTCGAATATTAGGGGGCACAATGCATCGGATTTTGTTAAAGCCTCGGGAAACGCGACCGAGTAGGTGTAATAAAATAGTGTGTAATAGTCAAATACCATCTCATATAGGTATCTACATCAATAGTTAGATGTCACCTCTAAAAAACAAGATCTCTCCTAAAATCTCAATTATGGAGGTAAGATGCATGAATCACCAACCAATTTTTCTCGTGCTTACCTTGATGACTAATATTATAAAACTCATAATTGATATCAACATAATTCAATATATGTTAAGATAGTCCCAACTGATGTATTACCCGATCTGGGCAATATATCTTAACAACGTCAAAGCAACGCAACATGACTTGTGCTGACCAAATGTCAGATTCCTCACGGCATATAGACAAAGTTGAAAGTATTAAGTCCTTTGTATATGGCATCTATTTAACCTATCAGAACATATAAAAAGATTTATATTAGATAACAAGTCAAAACTAAATAATTGACATTAAAATAACAAAAATATAATATATTTGTAACACATACCTAATGTGGTTTTTGCAAGTCCAACTCATCTCGGTAGAATTCTTGAACATAAGTGAGATTTATTGTGAAATGTCTAGCTTGGAACCATCTAAAATAACAAGCCACAAAGTTAGTACAATTCTTGCATTTAATTTATATATTAACATTTTAATTAGAATCAATTTTATTTTATAATTACCTAGAACTAGTAGGTAGTGGTCTCTAAGTGACAATGTCAAACATATAATTACCCCAACTCTTTAGACATCCAATATGAATATACTTTTATGACCAGAACAATATTAATCAACATTGACAGTTTTAATTTAGTATTTAAAATGCCATTAATTCTAACAATAAAAGAATTTAAAAATAATTGTACCTAGATATATAATAGACAGCCATCAATTTTTCTTCATTTTTTAGACATTTTTTACATAATTTTTTACAGATATATGTAAGCATGGCCCCCTGTCTGTAATTAGAAATGACCCTATCTTCCTCAGATTCAGGAGCAAAAAGAGTCATGTATTGATCAATAGGCTCAACTAACTCAACATCCTTATCTTCCTTATCTTCTTCATCTTTATTTTCAACCTCAATACTATCAATGTGATGGTCATCTTTTTTTTTACTTGGTTTGGATCCTCCATGACAATATAGAGCAAACATCATATCTAACTGAGGTTTCATATTAACAATTTCTTATATCATCATTTATCTCATTGCATTACCACCCAAAGTTATTAAACCTAGCCTAGGGATTGACCCAAGTCAATCCAGAAAAATTAAAAAATATATGTTTGAGGTTTTAATATCCCACGTTAAAATATTTTGAAATAATGCATATGAATAGAGGTCATAAAACAAATGTAAGGCATAATGTGTAATATAGTTATCCCACATCAAAACTTAAGAAATAATCCAGGTGTATGTAAGTTGTTGTTATCCATTTTGGGGCCTCACAAACAAAAGAAAATAAAAAAAAGAGAAAAAAAATGAAAATGAAAAAATAAAAAAACAAATGTTGGAAGAAAAGAAAATATATTAGTGAGAAGAATATACCAAAACACCTAATAAATTATTGAAGACTGGTTGAGGAAGATCAAAATATATAAAATTAAAAAACTTGATAATGTATTTTTGACTGATGAAGGCTTTATTGGTAAAGAAAATTCAATCTAAGGAGGAAAATTTAAAATTTAATGTTTAAGGACTCAATTAGAATTTTTCAAGGTTAATTGAATTAATTGAGGGCTTAATTGCAAGAGAATTCAATTTTTAAAATCAATTTAGGCTTTATTTGGAAGAAATTAAAGTCTAGGGGTCGAATTGTAATT
>Ga0325410_1006355_pt1 | contig 12980 bp, 6 predicted proteins | sample PopdelMetagenome_16_FD_206182 | JGI IMG/M metagenome (GOLD analysis project Ga0325410, IMG submission 206182) | Populus deltoides microbial communities from Bellville, Georgia, United States - Xylem-PdIQD-R3 | ecosystem: Host-associated > Plants > Phyllosphere > Stem > Wood/Secondary xylem... | reverse complement strand
TAATCGAGCTTCATATTTATTCTCCGGCATCGCGAGACCCAAAACAATCCCGTCGAAATATACCATGATGCCTGATTCCACTTCAACTTATCGTGAAAGGACCATGTTAACAAAAAAAAAAAAAAAAGTCAAGTGGTCGGATAAAAAAAGGGTTTGTTATTACAATCTTGATGGTTTGATTCTATTTGTTTTTATATTTTAGAAGGGTTTTTTAAAAATTTTAAATTTTTTTTTTTTTTTTTTCAGATTAATATTTTTTTTGTATTTTTAGATAATTTTGATGTGCTGATGTCAAAAATATTTTTAAAAAATAAAAAAATATATATTATTTTAATATATTTTCGAGTAAAAAATACTTTAAAAAATAACTGTAAGTATGTTTTCAAACACAAACTCTTTTAGTTTTCCTTGTAATCATAACTATAACTATATTGAATGGATTGTCTTTATGAAATCCACAGTCATGCATAAGAAAACGAATTAATGTCGAACTATTTGATTTGGTAGAAATATTCTTAAATTTTAAAAATTATCATAAGTATTATAAATTATTGGTAATTGTAAAATATATTATTATTATCTTAAAAAATACACACCATAATCAAAAAGATTCCTACCCCGCGTAAAAGGATAATTTTTTTTTTTTGGCATGTGACAATACAAAATATATATATTGTAAACAACTCTTCATCTATATTCAATAAAGAGAATAAAACGCTGACATGCTTTTTTTAAAAAAAATTATTTGTATTTTCCATTACATGCCTATATGTACACCACAAAAATATTTTAATATTGTAAAATAAGTTAGTTTAATCATATAGTATCTTTCTTAGATTATTACCCGTGATATGCTACTGGTCGAATCAAAATAAATTTTAGTATGAAAAAATATTTAAGTGTTGTTAATATATATTTTAGCGAATAAAAATTTAAATTATATGGGGATTAATCTAACATGATTTGATTGATTTTGCAGATTTTAAAAAAAATTCGGACAACTAATAAAAATATAGTTTGACTCAAATACAACATATTTTCTTTAAAATTTTAAACGACAACATATTAGATCAAATTGGATCAATTTGGGTAAACCTGCAATACCTGTCACCCAAGTAATAAGATCCATATAACCTTGTAGAAAGAAAAAAAATATTAAACTCAACAATTAATCAATCTAATATTGAATGATGAAGTTTAAAATAAAATTCAACTAAAAAAACAAGTTGAGTCGAGTCAACTCATGTTAATCTATCAAACCCGAATCATGGGATCAAGATACCCTATAAAAAGCAAATTAAAACAGAATACGAAGCTCAATTCTTAATCAACTCAATGTTGAACAATGTAAATTTTAAAAAATTAATTAAAAAAAGGACACAAAAAAACATTTGACTAAATCGACCAAACTCATGTCCCCACTTATAAGACCAGAATAATCTCATAAAACATAAACCAAAACAAAATATAAAGATTAATTTCAATTTAATTTAATATTGAATGATAAAATTAAAAAAAAAGATCAACTGAAAAAAAAAACCTAAGCCAATTGGCTTAACCCGCGATCCAATCATAAGATCATAATAACCCTATAAAAATTAAAAAAAAATTATGAAGTTCAATTCTAAATCAACTCGTTATTAAAGGATTAAATAAAAAAAATGATAAAAAAATAATATGAGTTGACATAGGTTAATTTGTCAAATCCGAGTTAGGAGACCAGGACAACTTCATAAAAGCAAATATATATATATATATATATATATATAAAGTTCAATTTTCAATCAATTTAATATTGAAAAATAAAGTCGATAAACATTTAATTAAAAAGATGACAAAAAAATAAATCAAGTCAACACGGCTAACCTGCAAAACTCACTACCTGAATCATGAGACTATAAAAATATATAGAAAATAAATTAAAATAAATCATGGAATCCAATACCTAATACATTCAATATTGAATAATAAATTTTTTTTAGAAAATAAAACAAAAAAAAATTCCTCAAAGATTTCAAGAACCAGGTTAAAAAGGGGTTTGACTTTTTACTGTTCATTATTATAATGAAAAGCCAAGCTATTTTAGTATATGTTAATTGATATTTTATTTTGACCATTAAAATTCTAAGAATGCTTGGAAATAAATCAACAAAAGCCAGAAGTTGAAGTCTAAAAATGAATAAAACACATCAAATTTTATCAAATTATGAAATTAGATATTTGATTTTTTTTTTGTATGAGACCATTGGTTATTTTTACCCTTTAGACAAAAAAAATCACAAATCTTTTTTTGTTATTTATTTTTTACCACCACTGCTAATATTAAACAAAATAATTCATAATTTATGTTCATACTTATGTTTTTAATTTCTATCCATATCACATGCAATAAAAAAAATCAAAAAATAATAAAATTGCATCAAAATTAAACAAATCATTAAACTGAACTTTTGTTATACTTTTATAGAGTATCATTGGTTATTTTCTATGTTACTTGTTACTTAAAAAAACTATATCTTTTAATAAACTTTACTAAAAAAAAAACCTTAGTTAAAAGGTATAATAAAATTTTTATTCATGTCTATATCTTCAATATTTATCTCACGTGTATTAAAAAAAAAACTATTTAAAATAAAAGGTTTTATAAAAATTATAATGTCAATACAATCATGTTAAAATTTAGTTGATCCTAAAATAAATTTTTTATTTAACTTTGTGATTTTCAGCTATACATGTACATATAGATTGTTTTATTTAAATTTTATTCTCACATTATATTTTTTTTAGTATTAATTTTAGCATTTTTTTATAAAATATTCATTGACACACCTGGAAAAAAAAATACTAGAATACTTTAAAAAAACTGCTTTTAGAACATACTAAGAGCGTGTTTGGCAGTGTGATTGCGGATGCTTTTCAAATAACTTTTCGTGCCAAAATACATGCCAATGATGTTTTTTCATTTTTTAAAAATCATTTTTAATATCAGCATATCAAAACGATCCAAAACGTACAAACCATATTAAATTTTAGCCAAAAAAAAATTCAAATTTTTTGGAACGCGTTCCCAAATGGTACCTAACTAGAAAAAGTGGCCCTTGTTATGCTGCGGTCAAGCCAAAATTTTCCCAACATGAAAAAAAAATGTTCAGGCAACGCTAATGGTTTTAAAGAAGCAAGAAAAATTTAAAACCTGTTTTATTAACTTGACTAGGTTTAATAAGCTCAATTAATTTAATAACATAATTAAAAAACATTGACAATAAATAAAATTGACAAAAAAAATTGACAGTAAATTAACTATAAAAAACAAATTGTCAATATCATTCTGAGGAGAAGAAGAAATAAAAGCACGTTGGAGACTCACCTTCACTCCGTCATAGACACCATCTTACGACCAAAAAAATATTGAATGACGAAACTGAAAAAACACGAGTCTAGAAAAAAAAAAACAAACCCAAGCGAATCTCATAAACTCAGGTTAGTCTTCCAAACTCGCAATTCATGAAATCCTAGACTACGATGAAATCACAAAAAACCCCTAGACGCTAGTGAAATAAATTTTGTTTTTAAAAATAATTTAGTTATTTTACTATGTTATAAAATGTGAAAAACTCAAAAAAAAAAAACACCTAGAGTTCTGTTAAATAAATTTTATTTTTAAAAATAATTTGGTTTTTTATCGTGATTTGAAGATATAAAAAAGCAAGTTATTCCTAATACTTATAAATCTTGCAATATATATATATTACCCTCGTTATAATGATTTATACTGAGAATAAAAATACCATCATTACACATACTAATGATTTTTGTTAAGAATAACTAATTCACAATGTCTTGTTTCGTAAAACATTATTGATACCTTCTAGTTTTTAGTTTTTAATTCTGAGCCTCGAGGGGTGTCCCCGTATCAGTATAAAAACAAATGGTGGCGTCAATTAAGTAGGAGGCCAGCCCTTTCAATTCTAAAATGGAAGCTATGCGGAAGCTTCAGTGGGTATTTTTCTGCAATATAAATTCATGTCTGTACTCGAGCACACACGGGTTCCGTTGGAAGTTATTTTCGAAGTAAAGGGTCAGGCCATCAAAAATGGCTGAAAGACTTGCCACCCAAAGATCAACCCTGCATGCAAACGCGTACAATAGCAGATACACGTGATGCCAACCAACAGCCTAGTCTTAAATACTCACTACTGCCACTCCTTGAAGGTATCGAACAAAACGTGGATACAGGAGGAAACAAACGAGTAAAAAACACAAAACAAAGGAAAAGTGGATTGAGCAGATCATAAATAGTGACTACTTGCGCTCTTGACACTCCCCCATTCCAGTTATAGGTATTTGTTCAAGTTAGGTTATCTTACAACCACAAGCTGATTCTACTAGGACAAAAGAATTTATCTTGAATCTGATAACTCTTTCAAATATTGATATTCAACTCACGAATTGTCAGTAAATGCAAACACATAACTAACTAATCCAAGCAGTACACATCATACCCCCAACAAGACGTTCATAATAGTCTCTACAATGGCGAGATAAAAATGAGGATGAACTCACCCTTCCGCAAAGGGTGCCAAATGGAAGCTCAACTAAAGCAACATTCTGACCCAATATGCAAAATACGACATGTTTGATTCATTTTGTTCACCGAGGCAGCTGATCCTTAAGTCGCTGCTTCTATACCAATTCCCAGAGAAGCCAGCATTGGGACAAGTCGGGGCCACCAAAACCATTTGATTACTAAAACTAGGATTCTCCGCTCAAATACTTAAGTAAATTGTTTCACATCTCAAGCTTCAGCAACTGAAGGAAGCCCTGGATCTCCTGTAGCCTCCTGTTGCACTGGCTCAGCACTCCCAGTGGCTGGCAGCAGCTCTGCTCCGGAAAATGCATTACCATGTGTGCCCGGCGACATTGGAGACATTTCTTGTTCTGAAGCCTTCAATTCTGGAACTGTCATATCCTTCTCATCAATGTTTCTTTCTCGAGGCCTTTCAAATCTATCATAATCAGGGCTCCTTCGAGGGCTACGGCTGTGACTACTGGCATGTTGAGGACTATGGCTGCGGATGCCGCTGCGGCTGCGGCTGCGGCTGCGGCTGCGTCGGGGGCTGCGGCTGCGGCTGCGGCTGTGGCTGCGTCGGGGGCTGCGGCTGCGGCTTCTGGTCCAGCTCCGACTCCTACTACGGCTCCGGCTCCGGCTCCGGCTCCGGCTATAACCCCGTGTTCGAGCCCTATCAGGGCTTCGACTGAAACTTCTGCCCCTACTCTTATCAGTCATATCCCTTCTACCATCGAATCTTCCATGACCACGTCCACGGCCATCCATGTAACTATGACGATCATTTGGGCCTCGATCATTCCTACCCCAACCTACATGTCCACCACCAGAGCCACCAAATCCCCTTCCCCTGTTTTCCCGCCCAGAAAACAAGTCGTTTCTCCCACCACGTCCCCCAAAGCTCCCATCCCTCATCCCACCACGTCCCCCAAAGCTGTTTTCCCTCATCCCACCACGTCCCCCAAAGCTGTTTTCCCGCATCCCACCACGGCCACCAAAGCCACCATCTCTCATCCCACCACGGCCACCAAAGCCACCATCTCTCATCCCACCGCGGCCACCAGAAGCCCACCGCCCACCACCCCTGCCAGCATCAAAACGGTTCAACCCTCCTCGATCCTTCCCAAAGCTAGGTCCACCACGCAACGCCATCTCTCGCACCTCTACGGGCACATGCTGATTAGCTCCCTCCAGCAGTTTAACCAGGTCAGCTGCATATTTCCAGTCCTGCTCAGAGAAAAAGGTATATGACACCCCAGTTGCACCAGCCCTCCCAGTTCTACCAATTCGGTGAACATAGTCCTCAATCCCAGAGGGGAAGTCGTAGTTGATAACAATCCTAGAAAATGAAAATTAATGTAAGATTGCAATTTGCAACAGACAATCACCACAGAGAGTGCTTGATGTTCCAACAAGTAAATAATATGCATAATTTTTTAAAATCAAGAATCTTCATCCTAAACTTCCACTTCCATTAAACTCTCATCTATGTATTCAAAGGAGGAAGGAACTAACCTTATGTCTTTGATATCAAGACCACGGGCAGCAACGTCAGTGGCAACTAAAATTGGAGATTTTCCACTCCGGAATTGGTTTAAAGCCCAGTCTCTCTCACCTTGAGACTTGTCTCCATGGATTGCAGCAGCTCCAAAGTTCCGTCCAATACTCCGAGCAAGCTGGTCACACAATCTCTTTGTAGAGCAGAAAATGATAGCCTTGGAACCTCTCTCTTGTGTTCTAAGGATTTGCTCCAAGCGCCGATCCTTTTCCATTTGTGGGACCACTTCAACATACTGCAGATTTACATTATTTTGTTTATAGTAATAAGTGAACATACTCTAGATAGACATTATTCTGTTTATAGAAAGAACAAGGGACCATATACAAATTGCAACATAATAAATACGAAATTTGCATATAAATATCCAAAAATATTTGGAGAAATCATATGTAAATTTTTGAATAGAAGAAAAGAAACATATTCAGCAAGCATCAAGGTGATTTTTAGTCCCATAAAGTATAAATATATTAAATATTTGATGAAAATTAATTTAGAGAAGAAGGTTTATTTCCCCAAAAAGCATAATTCTGCAATCTACTCCATTGCATTCTCATTGAAGTAACAAAAAATGAACTACTTTACAAGTTACCTGTGTGATTGACTTGTTGGCAGCAAGCACATCAACACTGCCAATGTTCACCTGGACAGGATGAACAAGAAGATCACTTGCTATTTTCCTCACTTCTTTTGGCCAGGTTGCAGTGAACATAAGTGTTTGCCTTTGAGGAGGTATTTCGTTCACAATCTTACGGATCTGAGGCTCAAATCCCATGTCAAGCATTCGATCAGCCTCATCAAGCACAAGGAGTGAAACTTGCCTAAAGTCAATCCTTTTCATTTCAAGGATGTCATTGAGTCGACCAGGTGTTGCCACAACTATATCTGCTCCCCTTTCTAATTCTTTCAGTTGAGGAATCTTTGGAGCTCCACCATACAAGCACTGCAATAAAGAACAAAATCATATGATGAACCAACATTCCAAAGGAAAGTGAATACATAGCTCTCAGAGAGAAGACTCACCGTGCAAGAGACCCTAGAAGATCGACCAAATTTCATCACCTCATCTTGTATTTGCGTGGCAAGCTCCCTGGTTGGAGCCAAGACTAACACTGTAGGTCCATTCTGAGCATTATTTCGTCGCTGTTGAAGAAGAATGAAGGCAGGAATCAAGTAACCCAATGTTTTACCGGAACCAGTTTTGGCAATGGCCACTATATCCCTACTTTGTAGCGCAATTGGCCATGTTTGTGCCTGAATTGGTGTCGGAGATACGAATCCAGCAGAATGTATCTGGAACAAAAGTGTGAATCTAGATAAGCAGACTGATAAAATTAAATGTATCAAAGTTATCAGTGCTTAAAACAATATAAAAGGTGACCAATAGCATGTTGTGACATAAAAGAAAAAAACTAAAAATCCATGGGTATACAGTTGCTTACATAAGCAACTCGAGCAACTAAAGAGGGCAATAAAGACATATGAGACGGAGCCAATAAGCAACAAATCCCAGTCACATCAGGTGTGAATTGGACAAAAGGCCAACCACCTTCCTAGAAGATGCACAGGAAAGGCTCCAACTGTCCATTTTTGCAGCCTCCAAAAAATCAGAATAGTTCTTGCATGAATAAATATGCCAATAGCAGAGCAGCGTACGACATATGCTCCTCCTCCGGAGCAAATATCGCACCTGCGACAAGTGAGAAATTATGAGTCTAAAATAATTCAAAAGGCAAGAACATCTCAAAAACAGAAAGAAGCAAATCTTAAATTCATTCTTCTAAACCTAAGACATATAACCTAAAATATTGGCACAAGTAGAACTTACATCTCGTAATATCTCCGAAGGGAAACCAGTGGCTTCAAAAGTCATGAATGGGGCAGGAACATTGTCACCCTACACAATGTACAGACAAGTGTAAGATAAAAAGAATCTTAAATAACTAATATGCCATCAGGTACAAATAAAGGGAATGAAACACTGAAACCAAAACAGACAAGCCTTTTTCCAAATGAAAGGTAAATTCCCAAAGGGAAATACCAAAAAAAGAAGAAGGAAAAGACAGAAGAAAGAAACACAAATAACTTATAAAAAACCCCTTCAAAAAGTAACATAATGAACATATTAAAAACATTCAGCTCTTATATGTAAGAAGAGAAGAGGACCTCTACATGAGGTCTAGTAGAATAAACTATTCCAATCTAAAAACCATCCTCATAATAGCATAAATTAATGAAATATGTGCGAAATAAAGAGAAAATACATGAACATCACATTTCTATAACTCCTATCAAATCCAATAACGAGTCACTGGGTGACACACATCCATACAACTTGGTCAGATAGTGCTCAGCTCATCAGCAACCACACCTTCACAAAGCAAAAGATGTAATTTGGTGAAGCCTAGGTGATCAATGATCTGATCCATCCAAAAGCTACATGAATTCCAAACAGCCTAGTATTTTCTGCTTTTAATTCCTTCTGCTTACTATGACTATGCTATAATGGATTACCGGCTGAGTCATTAGTTGTGACACCCGCTTGCCTATTTTAGCATTTATTGAAATGGATTGACGAGGACTATCACAAGCAAATCAACATGATAATAATATCTAGTCAAGTTATTATACAGACCGTGGCTGAGACTTCATGCTCCTGGCGGTAAACTTCAGCAGGCGAGAGGTTAGAAATGTCTGCAGTTTCGATGAAAGAGGGTCTCATCAATGCATTGTTAGGAAAAGGTGGACCACTGGTTGCATGACTATACATATTATGGTTGGGATGCCCATCTGCATTAAATCCGCCACCATGACCAGGCCCGACATTCTGAAATGGAACACTCCCTGTCCTTGAATCCTGAAAAGGATAAGCAATATCTTCACTGATGAGCCAATCGATCAGAGAACATGATCAATGAACCCATCAACAATGCTCGTTTGCATTTCCAATTTTCAATTATTTAGGATGCAAAAGGATTTTTTTTCTTTTTTATTATTTCCAAACATTTTATATGCTAAAACTTTCATTGAAACCAGTTCCTAGAGACAAAGGCTACTGAATGAGAGCATAAACTAATGTACCTGCTGCTTTCTTGCCCTAGACATAGCTGTGAACTCAGGCTGATGGGGACTCATCACAGGCCCTTCCACTTTAGCATTAATGTAATGATCATTGCCAGACCTACCATGTGCATTGTTCTCATAACCCATATTTAACCCAGCAGGGGGCAGATTAGACTGCTGATTGTGCATCACTGAGGGACCCATATGATTTTGAAACCTAGGACCATGCTGCTGATGAAAATCAGTCCCAATTTGCTGCATCTGAACCATGGAAGGAGGGTGTTGAATATTAACAGAAGAGCTACCAAACTGCTGAGCCTGACCCAACTGAACACCAGAATGCGGCATGCAAACCGGATTGCTTCCAGCAGAAGACAGGTTTTGAGAGGATGATCCACCAGTCTGTTGAAACCGAGCTGGAGAAAACCCAGTCTGATTTCCTTGCTGGAACTCAACTTCCTCTCTCTTCGGCAACGCTGCCTTGTATTCATGTTGATTAGGAAATTGCAACCCTTGTGCACTAAGATGTGCCTGCTGCTGCGAGCTTTGTTGGCCTTGTGGAAGCACATTTTGCTGATATGTCATGTACTGCATTGGCTGCTGATATGCATACTGATGTCCTTGTGGTTGTGGCATTTGCAAGCTTTGGTGCTGCATAATGTACTGTCCTACCTGCTGGGGCACCTGCTGACCTCCTTGTTGAGGCATTTGCTGCCCTGCATGGGACAGCAGATGCTGACCTGGATGCTGCATTGACCTCAACTGCCCCGGTTGTTGAATGGCCTGTGCCAACTGTGAACCTTGCTGTGGTGCACCCTGCTGGTTAGAAACCTGCACTACTTGGGGACCCTGCTGTTGTGAAGTTACTTGTCCATATTGTTGATGCAACTGGCTAATCTGTTGCCCTTGTTGCTGTGATGCTTGCATAGTCTGTTGTGCAGCTTGAGCCACCAAGCCATTTGGTTGTGACGAGTGTGCCATGGGTATCTGGGCCAACTTAGGCGTAGAAGCATTAGGAGGTAGAGCAGGAGGCATCTGTGGCGGCACAGATGGGGGCTTTTCATACTGTGTGATGTTGGTTTCAGGATTCCAGTAATATAAAAGACCTGTACTTCCATCAATCAGTCCTGTCCATGGTTTGGGAAGGGTTGGGTCTTCTGGAGCATACCGTGGCCCAACGGTAGCTGAAGCTGGTTCAGCAGTAGCCATGCCTAATATTTATCTACAACCAGACAAGCCACAATTAAAAAAAAAAAAACAAGTGGGATTATTGGAAAACAAACGAAAAATACAACATAAGCTCAACAGTTTCCAGAGAAAACTATTGTGCATAATTACAGATACCAAACAAAAATGAAATTCAACCTGAAACTCATCCAAATTAATTGATTTTTTCAAACATGAAAATATTTTAGCGGCATCTAATACAGATTCCGGATTCAATTATGTAATCAAACAATATTAATTCAAAAGTTTTTCATAACTATCTGAGAACATTACCATCAACAACTTCATCAGTGCCATTTTTATGGCATTCTGTTGTTTCAAGAATGAAACTCAGCTCGAAAATCCAAAAAAGCTTAAATTACAAAAGATTCTTGTTTCAAGTTCTTCAACTGATTGTTAGCTCACGGATTCAATAAAAATCGAACCATTAAAAAAAAGCGATTCATATACTAATACGGAATGTATTAGATAAATACACATAAATTGAAAATACAGTACAGTTGATGAGATAAACCCTATATAATATCGAAAAAATAATTAAAATCATCTCAAAACGATTGCAAAAAAAAACCCAAAATACCTTGTTGAGGATGTCTGCCAAGCTTTTACACTGTCTGTAAATATGAGGAAAAGGATTACAAGAAAGAATGGTATGAGTTTAAAAAAATAAAAGCTTTTAAATAAAATAATAATTTCGAGTCCTCTAGTCTAACTCGAATGAGAAAATCGTCTGAAAAATAGACTGCCTACTTGTGTAGTTGTGTCGATCGATTTTAGGGTTACAGGAGAGAAAAGGTATTGGTTAGCCCGACAGTCTATGATTCATAATGAACTCGCGTATTTTTTAGCCGTATCTATTCTTTACCTTCGCCGACAGGCTCTTGATGGTTGTGATTTCGTGGGGCACTTGAGAAAATCGATAAATCTGACGGTCGATGTGGGTAGGGTGAGAGAATATATAAAAGGATGAATTCTTCCGGGTGACTACAATTGAACCCCCAACCATTTGTTTTTCACAAATTACTCCCCAACGTGTTGATTTTTTTTTTGAAGGCACGCTTAACTCTTTCTACTTTTTTTTCGGTATTCCACGATTACGATTAAAATTGTGTTTTTTAAAAATTTATTTTTTTTAATTTAAAATTAATTATTTAATATTTTTAAATTATTTTAATGTGTTAATATAAAAAATAATTTTTTAAAAATAAAAAATATATTATTTTGATATATTTTCAAGTAAAAAATATTTTAAACCATAATCGTTACCATACTTTAAAACACCTCATTTTTTTTTGGATATGAGGAAAACCCATCTTCGAAAAGCTCACTTTATGAGCTGAGTTGAGCGAGTAAAATCTTAACTGTTCCAGACTTTTACAAGAAGTGTACGTCCTGACTTGAACTCGAAACCTGCTATTCAGATCTCAAATCCTTTGCCATCACGCTATACCCTTTAGAACTTTTAAAACACCCCTTAATTATTGTTGTCAAACTCAATCTTGAATTTAACCAACAAAAAAAATAATAGATCATATAAAATAACATCATTTTTTTATAAAAATAAAATAAAAATTTAAAAATACAGTGTTTTAGATATAATTAAAAAAAATATTAGAATCAACTTGATTAAGCCTTACTTGAGTTTAATAAGATCAATCGGCCTGTAAATTAACCCATCAAATCACTCAAGTTTAGTTAATTTAATGGCTCTTAGGAATGTAATTCACATTATATTTTCTAAAAGTTTAAATTTTTTTATTTAAATTAAATTTTTTATTTTTTTAATTATTTTGATATATTAATATTAAAAAGAATTTTTTAAAAAAAATATTATTTTAACTTATTTTTAAAAAAATAAAAAATAAAAAATAATTATTACACTTTGAAACACTTTTTAATATCTAAATTTAATAATAATAATAATAAAAAAACTGAGTTGGGTTAGGCTTACGGCGCAGTTTAAGGGTGTGTTTGGCTTGGAGGTGTGATAGTTTTTTGTCAAAGGTACAATACCTTTTAAGCATAAACCACACCACTAAAAACTATAAAAACATATTTTTTACTCAAAAAAAACATAAGGCACCTCCCATTCAAACAACCCCTTAACTGCATTTCAAATAGCTTTTCATAAAAATTCAAAAAATAACACTGAAGGGCAACACATGCCTCCACCATTTCCCCACTTGAAGACCGACACTCCCGGGCAGCTTTTTTGCCTTCTAAAAAGTTCCCTGGCTCTAACCACATTTGCAAACAGTAGGAAAACCTGAGGTTGATCAATGGCTGTCGAAATTGAAGTTGCAACTGTTCCTGAGTTGGCTCTTGCTGATTCTGACATCAATCGGGCTAGGTCGGTGCATTATTTTTTTTTTCATTCTTAGTTGGTTTATTTTTAATTTTTTAGAGATTATGTTAGTTTTGAGTTTTAGCGTTGAGTATGCTTTGTTTTTACTGCTCTGGTGTTTTGCTGTAATGTTAAAAATAACACTTTGATCCTTCTTGAGGTGGCAGCTGGGATGCAAATAGCACTGGCCTAGTAATAAATAAACAACGTTAAATCATTTT
>Ga0325410_1006354_pt1 | contig 12981 bp, 15 predicted proteins | sample PopdelMetagenome_16_FD_206182 | JGI IMG/M metagenome (GOLD analysis project Ga0325410, IMG submission 206182) | Populus deltoides microbial communities from Bellville, Georgia, United States - Xylem-PdIQD-R3 | ecosystem: Host-associated > Plants > Phyllosphere > Stem > Wood/Secondary xylem... | reverse complement strand
AAAATTCCTACACAATAGATTATCCCACGTGGGACCAGAGATGTAGAAATACAAAACACACTCGTAATTGTGCCAATGTGGACCGTCCAAAAGATTGTACGTAGCAATGCTATGCCATGCATCATCAAACATAGCAAAAAAAAATGTGATGGATGGAACCCTAAACATCGCCCATGCCTAGCATTTCTCATCACAGTAAAAAAGGTTGTAAAAGTAAAAATCAGTGACCCAAAACTAGTAAAAAAAAAATTGAATTATTGCACGAGAGATGGGTCCCTCTCCCCCACTCTACACCTCTCTCTACATATATCACTCTAGAGGTTGGATTGTTTAATATTTAATTCTATTTTAAAAAGAATTCAAAAAAGAATTGTTTTTTTTAAATAATCCGCACCTTCTGTCAAAGACCACTTAAGGATGGTGGCACATGCCTGCTGTCATATCATTCACACAAAAGCATCAATGGCCTAGATCTTCCATGTACGGATACATTAACGGTCAAGATCTAACTCACTCTCTCTTTCTCTTACAAGGCTCCCTCTCTTTCTCTCTCTACTGTCCTCAGGTCCAGCTTTGTCGGGTCCCCTTATAAGGCAAAAGACACTGACCTCACTCACTGCATTTTCTCTCTCTTTTCTCTCCTGTAAACAGTACTGTAAGTTGGGTAACTTGGGTGAAAGATTTGAGCTTGAAAGCCGAAACCCACTGTGGTATGGTCATTTTCATTTTCTTGGAAGTGAGGTGATAGTGAAAGTTTCTTTCTTTTCCGGGGTCTTGATTTGTGTCATGAAATTGCTGAAATGCTATGAAAGTTTTGATCTTTTTGTCAAGAAAGTGAAGGAGAAGATCTAAATGGATCAGGGGTTGGTTTTGTTACTTTTTTTGGGGTTTCGTGTTTAGGGTTTTGGAGGAGAAGAAATGAGAGAAAGGATAGGTGGGGTTAGTGAGAGTGAGAAGAGGAGTGGTGGTGTGTTTTTGCTGGATTGGAAGATGATTATTATTATCAGTATGGTAGCTGTTAGTGAGGGTTTTATATAGTAATTAATTAGTTAGACTATCTGTGTTTAGCAGTATTAATTACTATATTTTGTTATAAATAAGTGTATTTATCTAATAAAATTTTAAAAAAAGGTGGGATATGAAGCTTTCAACATCAGGGTTGGGCGGTCAGCACGCTGGTCAAGAAGGTATATATATCTTATCAATCTTCATTTTGCTTATTAATTTTACTACTATTATGTATGTCATTTTCAGGCTCTTGTTTAGTTTCTTAGAGCTTTAAATGTCTTCAAGTTTATCCTTGAAAATTTATGATTGAATGTAAAGGAATTGTTTTGCTTACTATGTTTTGTGTATTACGATTATGATGATGGTGGGGTGATAGGGGAGAAGAAATGTTTGAATTCAGAGTTGTGGCATGCTTGTGCTGGGCCACTGGTGTCCCTACCAACTGCGGGGAGCAGAGTGGTCTACTTCCCTCAGGGTCATAGTGAGCAGGTGTTCTTCTTTTTCTCGTTGTCTATCTTCATTATGACTCTAATTTCTAGTTCCAAAAGTAATGCTTGTCTATTTGTTGTTTGTTATATATGCACATTTTGGTGGAGATTGAAAAGAAATGAACTTTTTATAGGTAGCTGCAACTACTAACAAAGAAGTTGATGCTCACATCCCAAATTATCCCAGTTTGCCACCCCAGTTGATATGCCAGCTCCACAATGTCACCATGCATGTGGGTTCGATTTGTTTAATTTAATTAGTAAAATCTCTTACATTTTCCTTACTTTGAAGTGGTTTTTGTTTTTCTAAATATCCAGTTATGATAATTTCAGGCAGATGTTGAAACGGATGAAGTTTATGCCCAAATGACATTACAGCCTTTGACACCGGTAACAACTTATAAAAACTTCAAGTATCGAGTTCATTTGTTTATTAAATTTCTTTTTAGCATGAGAATAATTGTTGGCTGTGTATATTTTGTTGTTTCCTAATCACGTTTTGTTATCATTGCACGAATAGCAAGAGCAAAAGGAGACTTTTCTTCCAATGGACTTGGGAATGCCAAGCAAGCAGCCCACAAATTATTTTTGCAAGACATTGACTGCAAGTGATACTAGTACACATGGAGGCTTCTCTGTTCCTCGTCGTGCTGCTGAGAAAGTCTTTCCTCCACTGGTAGTCTCTTTCTTGGCTTCTGTTGCTTCAAATATTTATGCAATGTTAATGACTTTCAATATGCCTATTTACTTGCCATGCAGGATTTCACCCAGCAGCCTCCAGCTCAGGAACTTATCGCCAGGGATCTCCATGATGTTGAGTGGAAGTTTAGGCACATTTTCCGAGGTAAGCTGTGGAATTTTTTATCATTAATTTGATAAGTTTGTAATTGTATTAGGATGTAATGGTTGGATTTTAGGTTGATGATGCTTTATTGTTATTGCTTTGTGCCACCTAGCATTTTCAATCATAATACCATCGCTTTAACCTACAACACAACTGGAGAAAATAGGCAATCTGCATTTTTCCATTACAATAACTTTGTTTAGTAGCAGTGTGCGCTGTCTTACTCTGCATTTTGATGCAATTGACTCTGAAGCCATTATGAACATTTTGGAAAACTTTTCTGAGCTATTCGTGAGCACCTGAGAATTAATTCTAATCTTGATCAGCTTTGCAATATGTTAGTTTTATCATTTATATTGATCACATGCCTCTCACCCTTCTATCGAAAAAAAAAAATCTTTCATCGATGTCTGATTTGTATCGAGTGGGTTTCTCTTATCCATGTAGTTGAAGTTCACAGATGTTAGTTGTCCCTTAAGATTTGGACCATCCTGCAGTTTAGCTAGTGTCGTTATGAAGGAGATGCCTTGATTTTTTTCCCCTCATTTAGGATTTCTTAATTAGGTTGGTGGAATATTAATAAGAACTGGTCAGATATTGTGTTAGAATATCTGTTTAGTGGAATGCTCATCATGACTCAAATGAGTGGCCAACTTTTTTCGTTGCTCTACTTAATGCGTGAAAGAAATGCTAAATGAACAAAAAGCAAAACTGATTATATATATTTGGAGTATGTTGGTATGATAGAAGCATCCTTTTTGATGCAGTAGATGTGGGATATACAAGAGCCATATTGATAGGCATGATATTGGGGCTCAATCAAGTCAGTTATCGTTGAGTACATGGCTGTAATTTATTCTGCCCCTTTCATGCAAGTTTTACTTGAATACTAGGAACTATACCTAGCACATGGGAACCAATTAAACGCTACTAAGTATATAATTTGTTTGAATTTTCATCATAGCTTGGTAATCTAACAACTGTTACAATGTTGTACCTAATTGTGGATTACTTTCCAATGAAAGTAGTTTGCAATTAAAAGCTAAAGAGGATGGCAGTTGTATTTGTGTAAATGATATTTACATGGGGTTAATTATATCAGCACACATAGAAAAACTTATTGACTCTAATTATGCATGATTAATACACAAAATTACATTACTATTATGGTTAGTAAATACCATGTAAACATGGATAAATTATTGTTAAAGAATTATGGTTAGGAATAGTAATTAAAGTTAACTATAATAGTTGAAGTTGAAGGATTATAGTTAATGAACTATTTGTCCATTTATGTGGAAATTTTCTTATAAATAGCCATGACAAGTTCCTCTATGTGCATTTATTAACGGGAAAGATCATAAGACACATACATTGGTAAATTTATAAAGGGTTTAAATGCAATAAATAATGAGAAAAAAACAGAGTTTATATGGAAAACCCCTTGTAAAAGTAGGAAGAAAAGTCTCAAGAGAGGAATGCTATTAATAAAAGGATAAAATTAGAATTTAGAAGTATTACAAAGATACCAAAAACATGAAAACTCAAAAGTTATACTTGAATGCCTGCTAAAGAAGTCTCAGCAGAAAATGCAATGACTGAATAAGATGAAAAAACACTCTTTCCATCTTATAAAATGGGAGACTAGACTTTATTCTCCAAGAACCTTCAAGTGTTTGTGTGGATTATAAGCCCAACACTGGGGAAGTAATTATTATGAAGTATAGAAGTAGTCAGGATAATCGACATACAATAATTCATTCTCTAGAAACCAACCAGGGTTAAAATCATCCATGTATGCATCTTGTAGAGTGGTGTAAGCCACCACTGCTACAGTGTAAAGTACCTCCAGTTGAAGCACGTCACCTCTTAGATGGAGAACTGCTTTGCTCCAACTGGCAGTATTTTTTATTGTAGTTGTGGTGGGCCTGGTGGCTTACAAGCCAAGCCCACCCTACAATAGTTATAAAAATTCATGAAGGCTACACTTTCCTGCTGGTAACAGTTGTACTCCCATTGTCTCTGTATAACCACTGCTAATGAGTTGATGCTGTAGTGTAGAATGGGATGTTCTTCTATCATGTCACTAATGATTTTTGTGCAGGCTTACAGTTTTAATTCCTTCCTCATCTTGCAGGACAGCCCAAACGGCATCTACTTACAACGGGTTGGAGTGTGTTTGTAAGTGCTAAAAGACTTGTTGCTGGAGATTCTGTTCTTTTTATCTGGTACGTAATCATTTTTCTTTCTCTCCATAAATTTTCAGTCATTACAGCTAATCTTGTTTCCTTCCATTAGGAATGAGAAAAACCAACTTCTTTTGGGAATTCGCCGGGCCACTCGACCACAAACTGTAATGCCATCGTCTGTGTTATCTAGTGACAGCATGCACATTGGTCTCCTAGCTGCTGCAGCTCATGCTGCTGCAACTAATAGCTGTTTTACAGTGTTCTATAACCCAAGGTGGCAAACATGTTTGCAAGTTTTTTTTCAATTCCTGCTTTAGGTTTTCATCTGACATGTATTCTTTTTGCAGGGCTAGTCCATCTGAGTTTGTTATACCTCTATCCAAATACGTTAAAGCAGTATTTCACACACGCATTTCAGTTGGAATGCGCTTCCGGATGCTTTTTGAGACTGAAGAATCAAGTGTCCGTAGGTATTATCGTAGTTGATAGTTCAGTGTTATTTATATTCTACTGCCAAGGTCTTTCAACCCACATAATTGGTTATATTCTGTGAAGTCTCCCTCATGATTGATGTATTCTTCTGCAATTCCATGGTATTGAATCATATAACTGTCATATTATATCTTGTCGGTTTGGTAATTAGCTACAGCTGAACATAACCCTTGGGGAAGCATAAATGTTCATGATGTAGAGGTAGCATTCTTGTGTGATAATGCTGAGGGTTAGATGGCATGCACGAGTATCATCCCTTTTGAGCCACAACTAGAATCTTAAGGTATGGCAGCCACAAATCTATGAGTTTCAATGTACAAGTCATTGTCTGCTAGGTTGAAACTGTAGGAAATGCCAAGTTATCACAACACAATTGGCCCTGTGTGTGATTTGGGTTGACGAGCAAGTTCTTGGTTCCAATAGCGGACAACCAAAAGCAGTCATAATGCATGCCATGTATCCCTCAACATTAAGATGATGCCAAGGAACTGCTGCTTCTACATCACTCATTTTATCTTGCCGAACTGCCATGTACGTGTGTGCAGCTATGTTTATGTGGAAGGCTTGTCTTATCCAGGTACATGGGTACGATAACTGGCATAAGTGATCTGGATCCTGTTCGCTGGCCTAATTCGCACTGGCGATCTGTCAAGGTAATATATTTAATGTGTCAGACCCTGGATCCATAATACCAGACATGTTTGTGCCATTATATTCCATACAATGTTATGTAGTTGCTTAATGCATCTCTTCATTTTCAGCTTGACAGGTGTAGGATCTCTCTTTCAGGTGTTTGTACACATCACACACACATATAGAGAGAGCTCTTTTACCTGTCTTTACTTTCTTTTCAACCAAATTTAAATAACCAATTTATATTGCCTGTTTTTACATATTTGGTGCTGCACGCATATTGCAATGTAGTTTATTGTCCCATTAAATACTTAGCTTTTCTGACAGTAGGGTGGAGTTTTGTCACTTGGTCTCTGCTGGAGGTGCATGCTGTCACCTTCCAAATAAAGCAATCTGTCTTTTATGGTTTAAAATAGTATATAATACTCACCAGTCCTGTTGGAAGTACAGATGTAGACTATTTTTATGCATACACAATTATCGTAATTTGCTGAGCTTCTTATCCAAAGAAAGAAAGGTTTACTTGCTTTGAGCAAGACTAGCAAACTATTGTCAAAAGTTCTTTGGTGAGAACGCCCTCTCCTTCACATGTATGTGCATGTTTTACGCCTGTATGTATACAATCCCTTTTTGATGGCCAAGTGATTCTACTTTGCCAACCAGATAGCACAAGGCATAGCCTGTGGCTGTTTTACCTAGAACTTATGAAGCACCTTTATATTCATATTTCTTAACTTCGTGCTTAATCTTTACATGTAGGTTGGCTGGGATGAGTCAACAGCAGGTGAGAGGCAGCCAAGGGTGTCATTATGGGAGATTGAGCCTTTAACAACTTTCCCCATGTATCCATCACTATTTCCCCTCCGACTGAAACGGCCTTGGCATCCTGGGTCACCATCTTTGCTTGGTACATTCTCTTTATTTTATGGTCCTATTTTATGTTTTTCCAACAAAGCTAGTTGGATTTTAGTTTATACCAAGGATCTGAACTTAACAAAGTCTGCTTGTTATGGATGTGAAGTAATAATTGAATAACAGGGGAAGAAGATTGACTAGCCTCTTAGAGCAGAGAACATTTAGAAAAGCATTAGATGCAAGGAAAAGAAATGAATATCATACCTTCCCTCATAAATCTCCATCCAAGTTATTATTAAATGGCCTTCTGAAGTAATTGCTGATAATGAATCTACATGTGTTGGCCAAACTGCAGATTATATAAGAGACTTGCAATGGTTGGAGCTGGGAGTTTAAGTGGTTGTCTTGTGCATGATAGTTGGGCAGTTGGAGTGATGTAGGATGGGAATATAAAACAAATCGAAACAGCAAAAAACAGGAATATAACGGCTAAAATTTTAAGTGGTTGTCTTATGCATGATAGTTGCAATAGTTGGAGCTGGGAGTTTAAGTGGTTGTCTTATGCATGATAGTTGGGAGTTGGAGTGATGTAGGATGGGGATATAAAACAAATCGAAACAGCAAAAAACAGGAATATAACGGCTAAAATTTGAAGAAAATTGGTGGAACAAGAGATATATGTTAGTTACATGACTAATAGAGAATCCAAATAACAAAGGAAAGACCAAAAACAGTAAGGAAAACTAAACAAACAGCTTCTGCTTCATGGATAAATAAAAATAAAAATAAAGCTTGGTAAATTGAATATTATTCTCAATAGGTGGATTTTTGAGATGCACAAGTGTATGATCTGGATTGCCAAAATGGATGACCCAATATGTGGCTTACATGCTGCATGCAGTGGTTTTGCCATCCCAGATCACAAATTTTCCAAAACTGAAAATCCATTCCATTGCTCGAGTGAGAAGTGCTTGGGAAAAAGTAATGTGCATACTAATTTGAGACTTTACAAGTTTTCCTTGGGAGTTCTAATAATCTACTTTAAAAACTTTTAAAAGAAATCCTTTGTGGAATGGAAATTCAATGCTTATCGAAAATGAATTTGCTAGGAGGCGGAATCTCACTGACAAGGAATGTGGTTTTCTACATATAAAGCACTGTTATGTGAATTGTATCCCATTTGTGTTAAACTTGTTGCGTTTTCCATATGTTAAATCATAGCTAGCCTAAAGTTATAGGATGCATGGATAATATGCTCAAGCTTAACATATAAACTACTCTAATTCGAATAGTAAAACTGAAACTGCTTGTATTGGATGATTTTTGTGTAGCATAGTCATCTGAAATCTAGTCCGAGACTCCAAGGCCTTGTGTAGGTCTAAAATCAACTGCTTGTAGTTTTCTGCTTGTGCGGGTCTAAAGTTGACAGCTCTCTCTCTCTCTCTCTCTCATTTTCATTTTTTGGTTAACCTCTTCATTTTCAGACAGCAGAGATGAAGCGAGCAATGGCTTAATGTGGCTAAGGGGTGGAAGTGGAGAACCAGGTCTTCCATCTCTGAATTTTCAAGCTAATATGCTCCCCTGGATGCAGCAGAGGCTAGATCCAACTATGCTGGGAAATGATCATAATCAGCGGTACCAGGCCATGTTAGCAGCTGGTATGCAAAACCTGGGAAGTGGAGATCCCTTGAGGCAGCAATTCATGCAGCTTCAGCAACCTTTTCAATACCTCCAACAGTCGAGCAGCCATAATCCACTGTTGCAGCTGCAGCAGCAGCAGCAGCAACAGCAAGCAATTCAACAATCCATCCCTCATAATATCCTGCAAACGCAAAACCAAATTTCAACAGAAAGCTTGCCCCGTCACCTCCTACAGCAGCAACTCAACAACCAGCCAGGTGATCAGGCTCAGCAACACCAACATATCTATCATGATGGACTTCAGATTCAAACTGATCAACTCCAGAGACAACAGTCAAATTTGCCTTCTCCATCATTTTCAAAAACAGAATACATGGACTCAAGCTCAAAGTTCTCAGCAACTAATACCCCAATGCAAAACATGCTGGGTTCTCTGTGTAGTGAAGGGAGTGTCAATCTTTTGGACTTCTCCAGAGCTGGTCAATCTACACTATCCGAACAGTTACCCCAACAGTCCTGGGTCCCAAAGTATGCACATCAAGAGGTCAATGCTTTTGCTAATTCAATTTCACTCCCACGGACATACCCTGAGAAAGATCCCTCAATGGAAGCTGAAAATTGTAGTTCTGATGCCCAGAATCCGACTCTTTTTGGTGCAAATATTGATTCATCTGGACTCTTACTACCTACAACGGTGCCCAGATATTCTACTTCATCAATTGATGCTGATGTCTCCTCAATGCCATTAGGGGATTCTGGGTTTCAGAATTCTCTGTATGGTTGTGTGCAAGACTCTTCTGAGTTATTGTCAAATGCAGGACAAATGGACCCGCCAACCCCAAGTGGAACATTTGTCAAGGTACAAGCCAACAGTAATTTGCTTGTCTTATCGCCACTCCAGGTTGTTCAGATGTCCTGAGTAATTTATCCTTATTTTTGTTCCAGGTCTATAAATCAGGGTCGGTTGGGCGCTCATTGGACATCTCCCGGTTCAGCAGCTATCATGAGCTGCGAGGAGAACTGGCTCAGATGTTCGGAATTGAGGGGAAATTGGAAAACCCTCATAGATCAGGCTGGCAGCTTGTATTTGTCGACAGGGAGAATGATGTACTTCTCCTTGGAGATGACCCCTGGGAGTAAGTACCAAGTTACCCTTATTTGAGAATTCCCATAATTTAGCCACTTTTTCCAACCTGACACTGTTATCGTCACCATCACCTGCAGGTTATTTGTGAACAATGTTTGGTCTATCAAGATACTCTCTCCGGAGGATGTATTAAAATTGGGAGAGCAGGGTGTAGAACCCTCTGGTCCAAATGCAGTGCACAGGATGAGTGGTGGTGTGGCTTAAGACCCTGCCCCCGGCTCCCTGAAACTGAGTGATCTAGAGCTGCATGGCATTCTTCCTTCCACGTAGTTCATCAAATCCTCACTCCCTAGAGTTGAGATAAACTTGAATGAAATCCCATCTCCTTCAACGTGTGCACCTCTCCCGCTTTCTTTATATGTCTCCTACGTTATTATATATTACTTTGCCTAGACTAACTAGTTATTCTGAAGAATTTGACTTTTATCATGGATTAGATACATCTAAGTTCACTAGTGAGCCAAAAGAATTAGAATGTGGCAGAATGGTTCTAGGTATGTAAACTTGAATGAGCATTCATGCCATCCATGCTATTAAAATATTACACTGTTTCTGGTATTTTTATGATTATTATTCACTCAGATATTACACTGCATACCAAGTCTAGGTTACATTGTGACATCGAAAAGCTACATCTTGCTTGCTGACCTTATTTGAAACATGTGTTTGAGGAAATATGTTCAAGCAATATTTTTGAACGAGTTGCTGGTGGATTCGTAGGCTCACCGATCATTGATGGCTCTATAATTGCTTATGTAATGCCACGGTAAACACCTTTGTCTTTACCAGCTACCGGAGCTCTGAGCCACCCAGTTTTGATCGATAATCATGATCGACGACTCCTACGGCCAGTCTATCTCCTTGAACAAGATCCTTTAAGTTTGGTTTTTGGTTATTAGGAATTTAGGATGGGCCATTTCTTACAGATCCGTCCTCCAAAGAAAACAGGCACGATCATTTTCCATCATTTAGCTCAAGCAAGAATCAATCAATCAATCAAATGGACAGAATGTACATCAATGAATAAGCTTTGGAAATTTGGTTCATGCAGGCTGTGTTCACTAGAACACTTCTTAGTTGTTTCATGGACCCCGACAATAACTAGGTCTCTTTGTACGCGTAAAGCATTTATTTGTGACTTGATATGGTTTATTACTGGTTATATGACTCGTGGTGAATTATTTGACTCGTGTTTAGTCGTGAGTCAGATATGTTTTTTAACAAAATATTATATGCAGAGGTTTTCTCAATGTGTTTTTATAGTTAAAAAATATTTAAGTGACAATAAAATTTTTATGTGTGTGTACATATATGTAATTACATACATCAAGAACTATGTGTTATTAAATAAATAAAATTATAAATGATAATTAAAAATAAAACTAGAAAAATCAAGAGATAAATATAGATAAAGATATTTAATCTTGCAAGACGAGATTTTTACCTAATTGTATTTACTAATTTTTTTTAATTAAAATAATATTTTTATTTAATCAAATAATAATAGAAATAGACACATTTAATTGATTGAGTAAAAAAAAAAAAATACTATGCAAGATTGCACATATTAGAAATTTTTATCTTAAAATAAGTATTTTTTATTTTAAAAAATAAAATTTATCTATACAAAAGATAAAAAAAGATTATAAACGAATCAGAAAAATCTCTTCAAAACTTAAACTAAAAACTATTTTTAATTTAAAAGAGATTCTATAAAAAAAAAGAGAGAAGAGCATTAATTTAAATATAAATAAAAAAATATTTAAAAGAAACATAAAAAATAACACTTAAAAAAAACTAGAAAAAAATAATTTAGAAAAGAAAAAAGAAAAAAGAAAAATGCTAAGTGTTGTTGGGCCTAGTAAGTTAGGTCAGCCCGCCTAGGCCATTTTGTTAGGGCCTGCGCACTTGGGCCGTTATTTTTTTGCATCATGTCACCCACCCCAATTCTTTTTGAAAAACAAATCAGTAGAAACATTGCTTGGTGAGGTAGAAGATATGTCGTTTGATTTTTCCCATATTCTAGCCATTATAGCGATTGAAAAATCAGGGTTGAAGGTTTTTTTGACCAAAAACACATAGAAAACACCATAGGACCTGTTGTTAAACTTGTCTATGGCTTAAAAAAAACCCAAAAAACCATCATAAAACTTGAAATCAACCCGAAACTAAAAATACTCTTGGACTCAGATTTTTTTTAGGTATTTTTATGGTTAAAAAAATCACATAATATGAACTACTCTCATTAAATGGAACCATTTGGCATAAAACTTGATCGTTTTGGTGGTCTAAATTGGCGCCAACAACACAAAAATTGATTTTCTTTATTTTCAGAATTTGACGACCTTTTTTTTTAAACTAGGGATTAAAAAATAATAAAAATAAAATTTTATACCAAAATTGAATTGAAAAAAAATATTGAGATACCAAATATCTATAGTTTTTGAAGTATTAGGACTAAATTAAACTCTTTGGATAAACTATGAAACCATTACCCATTTGTGATGTCTAAATGAAGAAAGATAAAAAATGAAGATCAAGAAAACTTTTCTTTGATGTGTTCAGCAAAATCAAGAATCTATGCAAGATGATTTTTTTTAATATATGGTTTGATGCAAACTTTAAAATAATAAGAGAAGAATAAACTCTTTTTTTTTTTTAAGAAACAAGACCCTAGTCAAAACTAGAAAGAAATAAAATCAAGAAACAACATAAACTAAAGATTAAAAGGATAAAACCTGATAAGAACACAAGCTTTGATACCAACTAATGTAAACACTGCCTGGGATACGCTAAAATCAGATTTGAATGGCTTGCAATTTGAACCAATAAGAACTTGTTTTGGAGAACCAAAATTATATGCAATGATCACTCCCACCTTATGCCTATAAAGAGATCAAATAAGTAGTATAAAATCACAACGAAGTTGATCAATCATTTGAATAGTTTGTAAGTTCAATAAAAAATTTAGTATAGAAATCACTTAACCACATAAAAGATAACAAGAATATCGATTTATTTATTAAAAATAGTCCTCTTATCAAAAAGTCTCTACAAAAGAGTATTTATACTAGAAAGAATTCTAAGTCTAATAGGATATCCCTAATAAATATAGATAAACCTAAATAATAATAATAATCCAATGAACTCAAATTTAAATAAAAGCCTTAATTTCTCTAAAAGATCTAATAATAACTAAAAGATAAATAAAATAATAGTCCAACTAATTTAAATAAGAGTAAAGTCATTTCCATAATCTCCTTACAAAATTGAAGCCCAACTTCAAATGCATGGTTTTCTCTCGTGTTAATGGAATAAAAAGATTTTAATATATTATAAAAAAGATATGGGTGTCTACATTCCAATACAACTAGAATCGTATAAAAATTTCTCATGTAGCTCAAGTTATGATCAATACAATAGAGAAAAGACATGACTGACATATTTGAATTTTTTTATTCCAATCTTTTTGTAATGTATGAATGTCCACTTACTAGCTCTATTAAAATGAATTAAATTAATCAAGGCTTGTAATTTATTATTTCATATATTTTTGAAGTCTATCTTAACCCATGTGTTTTCAAAAAATCCATTGAAAGCTTTTTTAGATCTCTTAACCTTAAGTCTTGCACTGGAATGCATTATAGCGAGGTGGCTTACTCATGGGTACGTTCCATGAACACA
>Ga0325410_1006352_pt1 | contig 12982 bp, 4 predicted proteins | sample PopdelMetagenome_16_FD_206182 | JGI IMG/M metagenome (GOLD analysis project Ga0325410, IMG submission 206182) | Populus deltoides microbial communities from Bellville, Georgia, United States - Xylem-PdIQD-R3 | ecosystem: Host-associated > Plants > Phyllosphere > Stem > Wood/Secondary xylem... | reverse complement strand
CCGAAGTAGGCCTAAGCCACTGCTTAACTGCTTCAATCTTTTGAGGATCAACCTCAATCCCATTCCTTGACACTACATGCCCAAGAAATGCTACACTCTCCAACCAAAACTCACTCTTTGAGAACTTACCATACAACTGATGATCTCGCAGAGTTTGAAGCACCATTCTCAAGTGCTGCTCATGCTCCTCCCTAGACCTCGAATACACCAAAATATCATCAATAAAAACTATCACAAATCGATCAATAAACTGGCCAAACACTCTATTCATCAAATCCATAAAAGCTGCTGGTGCATTCGTCAACCCAAAAGACATCACTAAGAACTCATAATGACCATACCGAGTTCTAAAAGTTGTCTTCAAAATGTCCTCCTCTCTTATCCTCAACTGATGATACCCAGATCGAAGATCGATCTTAGAAAAGAATTGAGCTCCCTGCAATTGATCAAACAAATCATCAATGCGAGGGAGTGGGTATCTATTTCGAACAGTCACCCGATTCAGTTGCCTATAATCTATACACAACCTCAATGACCCATCTTTCTTCTTCACAAACAACACTGAGGCTCCCCAAGGGGACACACTCGGTCGGATGAACTTTTTATCTAACAAATCCTGTAGTTGCTCCTTTAGCTCCCTCAATTCTGCTGGCGCCATTCTATATGGTGCCATTGATATTGGTTCAGTACCCAGAACCAAATCAATACAAAACTCAATCTCTCTATATGGAGGTAATCTAGGTAAGTCATCGGGAAAGACATCAATAAACTCCCTAACTATAGGGACTTGGTCTAATTGAGGAACTTCTTTCTCTACATCCACTATATATGCTAGGTAGCACTATACCCCTTTTCGGGCCATTTTTCTCGAGATAGCCGACAACATAATTGATTGAGACCCAATCTTATCTCCTTGAAATACCATCCCAACTTCTTCATCTAGATCAAACATTATTGAGGATAAATTATGGGCAAGATTCAGTATATTTATGAATTTATGACATTTTTAGTTTTGCCCTCTAATTTGAGAAAATTACAATTTGACCCCTAAAAATTTAACAAAAATTCCAGCATAATTAGAGATTCTAGATAAAATAAAGAATAATTTATGGGCAAACTTCCAGTATAGTTATGAATTTATGATATTTTTAGTTTGGTCCTCTAATTAATTTGACTCCTAAAAGTCTGCTAAAATTCTAGTTGGTCCCTAGCTATAATATTAGTCTTTTTAGATTGGTTTGATGAATAATTGAGCATTATTTAATTAGTTATTATCGAGTCTTATTATTTTTTTGTTTTTATGAATTAGATTTCAAGAAAACCGTTTAATTTTTAGGTTTTGAAAAAAAAATGACTAGTTTAATTCAAAAATATATAGGATTATGAAACAAACTTTTAAATAAATGTATTAAACAGATTGTATGTTCTTTTTTAATCTTTCGAGAATTAGATCTTGACACAATAATTTTGTTTTGGTTGATCAAATACTTTGGTACGGATAAAGTAGTCTAGTACCTTTTTTTTTAACAAAAAAAAAAAAAAAGAGAGATCAACTTAAATTCTTTGATTTATTTAAGAAATAAAACCATTTAAAGACCAATATTATTCCTGCATACATCACAAAGCTGGTATAAGATCACGTACGATCTATAGGTAACAACCCGATTAAGAATCCTCCAATCTGTGTTGAACCAGAAAGATTGAGAAGACAGAGAAGGAGAGAGAGGGAGCGAGAGAAAGACGGGGAGAAGAGAGGGAATCCACAGCAGTTCTCATCCATTTTTTGCATGCCCATTCTGTTACAACTGCCGGTATATTTAGGCAGAGCAGAAGACGGTGCTGACTTGACAACCTTCCCAGTAATGAGAATTACAATTTATTGAAACGGTGCGCATAAGTAGCGGCTTAACGACAGCTTAGTACGGTGCGTTTTGTCAAGAAATCAGTGGCAATTAAAAGCTATCCCTCCACCATTGCTAATTCCTGAGATATGTATGCATCCCTTCATGTGTTGAAATCTGAAGGCCTTTAAGTTACGTTCTGGCGCAGTGTAACTTGCAGATCCGTTTGGCTTTTGCACTTGCTCCAAGGAGATACACATAGGATGAAATCTTTAAATCTTAACCGGTCATTCAGCATTTTTTTTTGCGAAGGCAAAATGCATTTATCAGATCGAACATATGCAATTATCATGACAGTAACTTGCACTGCTTTAAATCCTCGAGTCTAATGAATTAATGAAGATAGAAACTCGAAAGAAAATCACTTAGTCTCTGTGAGATTCATTTTTTTTATGGTTTCGTAGTTTGAGATTATTGGAAAATTGCGTTATGGGATTGTTATCATTTAATCTAACAGAATTGATACTGGAAGATGTAGTCTCTGTGTGATCTCTCGTTTTCCTTGTAGTTTTTTGTATTTCAACACATGAATTCTAGCTAGTTGGCTTAACAGACCCTGGCTATGCTTTTACTCTCTGCTTTTGGCAAAGAAACGGGCTCATCAGCTTGTGATAAATATCTGGATCTCGCGATGTATTAAAGCAAGGTGTTCCAAGTAGTCAGGAGAGCATGGATACAAGTTCGATCAATCTGGTCTACTGAAATTAATTTTGCTAATAAGAAATTGCAGAGAGATGCTTTCCCTTAGTCATTATCTTGCTTCGAATGGAAGAAATGCCAGATTTCCCAATATTCAAAGTTCCAGTACTTTTGTTTTGGTTGCTCAAATACTCTGGTCCGGATAAAGTCCAATCGATTTTTTATAAACGAAAAAGAAAAGAGATTAACTTCAATTCTTTGATTTATTTAAGAAATAAAACCATTACAAACCAAATAATATTATTCCTGCATGCATCACATTTTTGCACAACCATTTGTAGAAGATACACAGGAAGCCATAGCTAACTTGGAGATAGAAAGCGCACCCTAGCAAGCGTGAATTCCTTTCCACCTATCCAAACACCAGTTTGTGACCATTGCACATCCTTCCAGTCAAGATTCTCCTCCAATACCTGTTCAAATTCACAGATGTTGCAGTTATCTCAATCCTATGCAACTATATAAGCATATGATTTGAAATAACTAGACATAAAGTCTCCTCAAAGACTCCTCCACGGCAAACGTAAGAAGAAGTTCTGCTGCCATATTGTCTTGTTTTTGTTGGGGAAATCAAAGAAGAAATATTGAGCACGGGAAAGAGAAGTATGCTGTGAAATATTAAAGAGAAAATGAAGTGTGTTTTGGAATGGTGATCAGATACGTTCAACTTGAAAACAGAGGGTCCCTCTCCCTCCCTCACCATATTAATTGATTGATTGCAGGTGGCAGCATCTTCCAGGAACCACTACTGTCAAATTTGCAATGCCAAGGCTAAGAAAATGACCTTTCCTTCTCATCTTGTGTGTCCAAATCCATCCAAGCCTGTAGACAACTTTAAAGCAGAGGGTCCCTCCCTCTCCCTATATTGCTTTTGAATTCATTTCATCTTCTCATTTTCTAATCAATGTGATGAGATTGCTCACCAGATTTGTCATACATCAACCTCCAGTTCATCAAGGCTCTCATTTTATATTAGTGAAATGGGAAAAAAATTACCAGTGAACAACGTAATCTTCCCTAGCAACTCATTGTATATATCCATGAAAAGGATACTGTGAAATGAAGTGTGTTTTGGACTGATGAGATACATTGAACGTAATCTTCCCTAGCAACTCATTGTATCTAGAGAACATCTTGCAAATTAAGACCTAACATGCATTTTCCACCTCAGCCATAAAATTATATGTCGACCATTCCAAGACTACCCTTGCTTATTTGGGCTCTCTGTTTCAAGCCGCGATGGAAATGAGAAGAATCCCATAAGGATATTGCTTGACCTTTCTTCTACGTTTCAAGCCGCGATGTAATTTATACTTTACACGACTTGATTAGGTTATCCCAAATCACTAAATAGCCAATAATTCATATGAATTACAAATAAAAAATGACCCAGAATGGAAAAAAACTAAATATCCAATATATTATCATGAATTTCACAACCATACCTAAATCATGGAAAAAAATATTACTAAATATAAATATTTAAAAATAAAAAAAAAATATTGAACGAGTAAAGAGAGAAATATGGTGTGAAATATTAAAGATTATGGTTGCAGTTGGAAGTTGGAACCAGTACTGTCAAATTTATCATGGCAAGGACAAGAAAATGACACTTCTTCAGGGATGTTTGAAATTAAAATAATGATCGTATTTTTTTTTAATATATTAAAATAATATTTTAATTTTTAAAATAATGATCGATGGTAGTTGGCGGCTTCTTCCACGAACCACTACTGTTAAAATAAATTTTAAAAAATATATTATATTAATATATTTTTAAATTAAAAACCACTTTTAAAAAAAACCAATATCATAATATCAGTTTTTTATTTTTTAAATCAACCTCAGCCATAAAATGGTCAAAATTCATTTAAGAGAAAAGGCACTTTTGCTTGGGTGATATGCGAATTGCCGTAACTTCCAACTGTGTTTATGTGGTTATGATGGCCTATGGCATACGAATTGCCGTAACTTCCAACTGTGTCACTGTAGATCTATCCTGGGTAAAATGTTTATGGGCCTGGGCTTCTATTATTTTCTTATTTGGGCTCTTTCCCAGGACACCAGTCCCTTTTATTGATTGCAAATAATTTATATTATTGTTAAATGGTGTTTACTAAAATGCGGTTTAAAACTATATATTATATTCTAATTATTATAGGAAATTCAATACCTTTCGGCAGCAGAACCAAAACACTATTCATGCGCTTGCATTTTAATGTACTCGCTAAATTAAAACACAATTACTTTAAATTAAATTTATTGAGCCATATAAGATCGAAAGAAAAAAAATCAAATTAAAAGAAGTGGATAAAATGGATGGTAATTTAAAAATTAGCATGAAAAGTTCATTTTAGTCCTCATACTTTTCAAGTTATAAATATTCAATTCCTCATATTTTCAAAAATACAATTTTATTCTAAAACTTTATTTTTTTTAGTTTTAGATTTCTAATTTTACAGAGGAAAAAGAGCGGTCAGATTTTGATACAGAAGAAAAAAAATCTTGATTGACAACTATCCTATTTTTAATTACAAGAATTTCACATGAATTCTTACGAATGAAAAGTCCATAAGCGTCGTCACTCATCCTACCAGAACTCTACAATGGGACGAAGCACATCCTTAGCGTTAGGATGCTCCCACTCCACTACTGACTCCCACCATTCTTTTGGCCTTGCATGGATTCTTGTAAGAGAAGGGGGACGAGATGGCTGGCCATTTTCAAGCAACGGAAGACAAATTCCTATCCTCCTCAACTTCTCACAATTTATTACTTTAATTACTTCGAGAGAATCGCAAATCAGTTTTGCACTACAAATGTTTTTCAGTTCTGGTAATCCATCCAGTGTCAGATCTGTTAACTTTGGCAGTTTGAATTCAATGCTGCTACTGCTGCTGCTTTTTTCACCCATAACCCCTTCTTCATCTGATCTTGTTCCACCTATTATCTCCTCCATCTTCTCACATCTTTCAACTGTAATGTCTTTCAGGTTCACGAGGTTTGGCAGCAAGACAAGAGGGAACAACTTCTTCATGCTCTTACAATTACAACAATGAAACTCTTTAAGACCAGAAAATATACCGTTATAAGAGGGCAATGGTAGTGGAGTAGAGCAGTACCAAGAAAATGAAACCAAGCTCTCCATGCTATTGCATCTACTAATCTTGATAACCTCCAGATCAGTTGCTTTCTTTATTAGAGAGGAAACATCGCATAAAATTTTTGCACCATCACATTCATCCATGGTCAGTTTTTGAATGTCCTTCAAGAACATGTCCCGAAAATCTCCGTCTCTGCTGATAGTCAATTTACCCAAAACAATTACTTTATCTTTGTCATCTGTATAATATTTGTGACGTGGCAATCCTACAACAATTCTGTATTTTGCTAGTGATCGGGTCTCATCCCGAGAATTGAGATACTCCACGTAGTCAGAGTAACCTTCAAAATGGCAATCCAAAGTTTCCAACTTCCTCAAGCATCCTACTTCCTTTCCTTTAACTGTTACCGGAGCATATCTTCCATCGCTTAGCTCTTCATCTACCACAAAGACTTGCAGGTGAGAGAGTTCAGATAACAACCCACTAGGAAACTCCTTTTCACCACATCCATTCATTCTAAGATACCTCAGGTTGTATAGACATTCCATGCCTTGAGGCACCTTTTCAAGTGCCCAACAACGAGAGAGATCTAACCTCCTCAGTGCCCTCAGCATTTCTAATGACGGTACATGCCTTAACATTTTACAACCAATGAGCAGTAATGCAGTGAGATTCACCAATTCAGAGACAGAATTAGGCAGTTTTGTGATACATGTACGAGACAGATCAAGAACCTTGAGCCCATGCAACTGCTCAAAAAATGAATTTGCAATAAATTGCAACTCTGAATTTTTGCATAGCAATAGAGTTGAAAGACTGGGACACCTTGGTGAATGTCTGGAAGGAATTTCTTCAATCTGGTTATGCATCAGTGAAACTCTAGTAAGATTCTCTGTCCACTCTTCTACACCCGGCAATTCTCTTAACTGTGCACCTGCTTTAACCATGCCTTGAGAGTTATCTTCCAGTATTTGAATGGCCAAATCTCTAATCAAGTCATGCATCTTGACACATCTATTACCACGATACCTATACTTATCACTTTCCAATAGGCAAACATTTTCAAGTTTATTAAGCATCGTGTGGCCTTTGTCAAATTCTGCCTCCCTCCTCGTCAGCCCTTTTATCACTCCCTCATCAATCAAATAAGCTATCAAATCCTCTCTAGGGATCTGAAAGTCTTCCGGGAATAATGCACAGTGCAAGAAACATTGTTGCAGTGCTGACTCCTTTAAGTGCATATAACTAAATCTTAATATTTGGAATACCTTCTTATCCATGTTCTCCTGCCAAACTCTTGATTGTTTCAGTTCCTCTAAAGCATTCCTCCACTCACATATATCATCCACTCCCCTCATGGTTCCGGCCATTGTTTTAATTCCTAGAGGCAAACCAGCACATTCACTTGCCATAGATTTTGCAATTTCTTCCACTTCTGGAGGAATACATCCAAGTATCTTCATGAACAGAGCCCAAGCTTCTTCCATTGAAAGAGGCTCCACTTTGATTTTCTCCTGGCAGACCATCTGCTTACAAACTTCAAATGATCGAGTTGTAAGAATTAGTTTGCATCCCTTCACTTGGATAGGAATACCCACCTCATCAAAATCAAAACAGTTCCACAAATCATCTAAAATGAGAACCCACCGTTGTTTCTCAGTTAATGCTTTTGAAAGTTTTGCAGCCCTTGTCCTCTCGCAGTCTTCTTTTGAGAGATCTAAATCAATGCGTCTTGCAATAAGATTCTGCAATTTATAAACACTAAAATCCTGCGATACCGTGATCCAGTAAACATGAGGAAAAGTGCCACGTTCTTGTAGAAGCTGATTGTAGATATGTGTGAGCAATGTTGTTTTGCCCACACCCCCCATCCCGTAAATGCCAATACTTGATGAGGCCTCATCATTCATTACCCACGACCAGATACCATTCTTATTATTTTCAAACTCTCCACCTGTTAGTTCTTCAGTTAGAAACACATCTCGTCCGCTCTCATCGCCATTACGTTGAAGAACTTTACGAGAGCTATCTCTCACAACAAGCTGCCCCGGGTCTCCAACCATGTTCACTTGTGGAGTACGAAGTTGATCAGTTGGTTGGGACGAATCCCCTCTAGGCTCATCTTCATTAACTGTAAGCCTCTTAGGAGAGCCACCTCTCACAACAAGCTGGTTCAATTCCATGATCGTGCTCTCAATCCTATAATCCTCCACGGACAAAGGTAAGTTGTCCTGAGCATTTCTTCCACGCTCTTGCTCCACTTGTTCACCAGGGATCAGGTCTCCAGGAAAACTAGAAACCCTATCAAGCTGAAAATTTCCCATGTTCGTCTGCACGAATTCTTGTTCTCCAGGTGAGGGAAAATACAATTCTGGTTCCGTTTCTACATCGGTCACTACATTTCCAACTTGAATGTTTTGTTCTAGCAAAGAAGTTGAAATTGTATTGTGTGCCCCATCATTGCTTGACGTAGCCGTGGTTTTAAGTTTCTTTTCTGGAGGACCATCAACAGCAGCGAAAGCTGCTTCTCGAACATGTTCTGGCACTTTGTCACAAATTGTAGTTCCACACCCTGGAACTCCTGACCAATGAAGCTTGAACCTGGTAATCCGAGTTAGCTTGGAGAATGGATGCCTGCAAAACGTACACAGCCAACTTTCATCAGTCTCCTCAACATGCTCCCAAAATGGACCCTTTGGCAGAACCATTTTCTCCTTTTTCTTCCGTGGCCTGCAGAGGGGAAAATAACAAATTCATTTATTTGGAGACAATGCAAAAATAAGGATTACATTCCAAGGAAGACAAGGACATAAATCTCCAACACAGAACTAAGCAAAGGAAAAGACTGCATATATATATATATATATATACCTTCTGGTCTGATAATATGATATTGTGTCTTCAAAAGAATGCCCTTGCCGCTGTGTGACAGAGATGATAATTGAAGTTGGTAGCAAAACAAGCTGTGAGAACAAAACAACAATTTCAGCTTTGAAAAGCAGAAGCAATCATTTAATTATTTTCCCTAGAGAAATAAAACAAGTTGGTAGCAAAAATCGTTGCCATAATATGTGAAAAACAAAACTGATCGAAGCTGTAAAACAAAGCATATGCAATTAAATCGATCATTAGGAACAAGTATAAATTCTACAGCTTGTTATTAATTTAATATAAAAAAAATAAACAGGCAGGCCCTTAACTATATATTTTCCTGTAGAGATGTACTTTAAGCAGAGAAATATTTACAGTAAACATTGAATAATTGAAATAATTGTCAGAAAAAGAGACTACCAAGCAATCTAAAATAAAAATTTGGAATAAATTATCATTGTTTGTAAGATAAGAAGTTGAACTTGATAGAGAAATGAACATTTAAGAACAAAGCTATAATAGTACTCTGAGTTCTAAGATTGATTAAGAAACACATATAATTAAGTTCCACTTCGTTTTGGAAGAGCCAAAACAAATAGGTGTAGAAACAAAATTTGTGGTAGAAAAACAAGAAAATAAATCAGGATTTACCTTGCCAGCAGAAAAGATGTTGAACACCAGAAGAGACGATTCGATTCAATCAGAAAAGGAAGCACAGACCATGAGACAGGTTTAAGAAATTTGGTGAGGGAAATTAGGAAGTCAATGGCATATCGAGAGAGATCAAGCTTTGGTAACTTAGGATGAATTGAATGAGAAATGAATGTGAAATGGAAATGAAAAGAAAAGAAAAGAGGATGCTTTGGTAATTTTCCATAGCTTTTTGCAGATCTAGAAAGTTTAACCTGTGGAACAAATTGCAAAAGCTAGAAAACCTGTGGTCCAGCCTAAAACAAGTAATGGGGCCTATTTGTTTTTTTTGTTTTTGATAATCAAACACCAAATATATTAAATTCATTGCAATTGAGGATCTAGCTCAGTGGTCAACAGGTAAGACTTGTTTTGCCTAACGTCTTGAGTTCGATTCTTTATGTGCATGTCTGTCATCCCCGCAATGTTTTACTTGTCTACTGGGCTTGCAGGATGTTCAGTAGATTCGGGGAATAGTCGTGGTGCGTGTAAACTGATCTGAACACCTCGAATTATAAAAAAAAAAAAAAGTCATTGCAATAGAAATTGGCAGGAAGGTACAACTTTATGTCACTTTCTGCTTTATTTATCCACATTAACTATTCAACGTGTTCACATTACACTGCTTCAAATCCTTGAGTCTACTGTTGTTAGATGCTAAAACAACAGTGTTATGTACTTTTTTAATTAAAAAGCCACAACAATTAATGAAAATCGAAACTTCGAAGAAAATCACTTGGCCAGAAATAACAGTACTGCTCGGGTCAGCTGCTAGCATGGATACACATATGCTACTTAGGGAAATTACGCATTTCCTATATCAGCATAAAAAAGGAACAATCCTTTTTTGTTGTTTTAATTTAATCAGTACTGCAAACTTATTTTTAGTCTGTCAGTAACAGCTGATCTCGTGCAGGAAAGCACAGGCAATTAATTGATTAACATGAAGGAGGAATAGATAGTTACCCGTTTACTCTAAAAGAAATAAAACAATAGGGCAAGTCCCTTGTGCTTTCTTTGTCCAATATGCAATTATTACTCCCACTGTCTCCTGGGGCTTTGTTTGTCCATTATGCAATTATTATTTTCACTGTCTCCTCGAAACCACTATACAAATTTTATTCAACCATTGATTCTACTGTTAGAACGAACATATGCAATTTTCATGACAGTGATGTTGCTGAGGATGATGGGGATACCAAACCAGAAATATTGTTTACGAACGTGTATGATCATAGATAATGAAGGATAACCCAAACCATTGAAAAATTGGACTTTAACTTATGTTTTTGGATTTAATTTATATGAACTTTTAGTTGAGTTTTATTAATTTGGCTTTATTTGTTGGGTTTGATTTAATTATTGTTGGGTATTTTATTTAGTGGGTCATAAGCCCAATCGCTTATTCTAGTTAGGGTTTTAGTATTAATACCCTACTTTTCTAAATGTTAAGGGACTTTTGATGATTAATGAAAAATTGCAGATTTTGCATATCTCCAATCTCCTTTCTTTTCTTTCTTTGCTTTTTCTTCTTAGCCTTTTCTTCTTAGCTTCTTTCTATTCTTGCTTTAATTCTTATTATTTTTTGTCCCGCATCAGAAGAGCAATATGAACAACACAAATTTCGAGCTGATTTACTTAAGTATCATCATGCACTTAATGTTGAAGATTATTTCATAATACAGATTAGACTTGAACGGTGTCCTTTGAAAACCGATCATGAATTGCAAGTAAGTAGTGCTAGACCATTCAAAGTGTTGCAAATGATTAAATCAAATAATTATGTCATTAAATTGCTATTAAACTTTGATATTAGCTCTACTTTTAACAAGAAAGACCTCAGTATTTATAAAATACAACATATCCCTAATGCTTCTTTTGATACCCCTATCTCATTATCCATATCTTTGGCATAAAAGGAACATATTAATGTTGTTTTGAATGCACAAGTTGTTTTTACCAGGGATGATGAACTTCAGCAAATCCCAGTATATGGCCTCGACGACCAGATTCAGACTATACTTGGATTATCAGAGAAACATCAGAACAGCCTGATCATTATCTTTGAGAGCATTATCGGAGCTACCTTGACCTATACTCGACGGGGTCGAGTTTTTTCAACCCTGGGAGAATTGATGGGGACACCGAACCAGAAACATTGTTTACGCACGCGTATAATCATAGACGATGGAGGATAGCCCAAACCATTGAGAAATTGGGTTTGAGCTTATGTTTTTGGATTTAATTTATATGAACTTTTAGTTGAGTTTTATTAATTTGGCTTTATTTGTTGGGTTTGATTTAATTATTGTTGGGTATTTTATTCTATTTAGGGTTTTAGTATTAATTTTCTAAATGTTAAAGGACTTTTGATAATTAATGAAAAATTGCATATTTTGCATATCTCCAATCCCCTTTCTTTTCTTTCTTTGCTTTTTCTTCTTAGCCTTTTCTTCTTAGCTTCTTTTTTTTCTTGCTTTAATTCTTATTATTTTTTGTCCCGCATCAGAGGAGCAATTCGGCTCACTAATGACTTTCCTGTTACTAGTTGCTTTTGGCAAAGAACTGGGATCATCAGCTTGTGTTGAATTTCATATTAAATATCTTGATCTCCTGATGTCTTAAGCAAGGTGTTTCAAGTAGTCAGGAGAGCATGGATACATATGATTTATTTTTTCATCCATCCTGCTGCTAAGAGGTTATGGTGTTCAATCGAAATAGAAATTGCAGAAAGATGCTTTCCTTTAGTCATTAGCTTGCTTGGAATGGAAGAAATGCCAGATTTCCCAGCATTCAAAGTTCCAGTGTGTAATGTTTTGAAAATAAAAGTGAATAGAAAAATGTTTAAAAGTAGATTAAATGAATAAGGAGTATTGTGGTAATTGAAGAAAACTTTTTTAAGTATAAATAGAAAAAAGAAAAAGAAAAAGGGATCTGAAATTTGAGAGTGAGAACCGGCAAGAGAGAAGAAAAGAAAAAGAAGAAGAAGAAGAGGAATAAGGGAAAGATAAAGGAAGGAAAAGACAGTAAGAGAAAATAAGTTTAATGTAATATTTATGAATTGATTTGAATATTATGGGTAAATTATTACGGGTAATGAGTTATTTAGTTGATTGTGGAAGATTTTAGATAAAAATTATAATTTATGAAAATTACAGTTTAGTCCCCGAATTTTGAAAAATTATAAAATGGTCCTTTAAGCATAATTAGAAATTCTGGACAGAATTGAGGATGAATTATGGACAAATTTCCAGTATAGTTATGAATTTATGACATTTTCAGTTTAGTTCTCCAATTTGAGAAAATTACAATTTGACTCCTAAAATTTTGATAAAAATTCCAGCATAATTAGATATTATGGACAAAATTGAGGATGAATTATGGGCAAACTTCTAGTATAGTTATGAATTTATGACATTTTTTGTTTGCTCCTTCAATTTGACCCCTAAAAACCTACTAAAATTCTAGATTGGTCCCTAGCTGTAATATTAGCTTTTTCATATTGGTTTGATGAATAATTGAGGGTTATTTAGTTCATTATTATCAAGTTTTATTATTTGTTTTTTTTATGAATTAGATTTCAAGAAGATTGTTTAATTTTTGAGTTTTGGAAAAAAAATTACCGGTTTAGTTCAAAAGCATATAAAGTTATGCAATAGACCCTTAATTAAATATATTAAACAAGTTATATGTTTTTTTCTAGTCTTTTTTGAATAT
>Ga0325410_1006351_pt1 | contig 12983 bp, 10 predicted proteins | sample PopdelMetagenome_16_FD_206182 | JGI IMG/M metagenome (GOLD analysis project Ga0325410, IMG submission 206182) | Populus deltoides microbial communities from Bellville, Georgia, United States - Xylem-PdIQD-R3 | ecosystem: Host-associated > Plants > Phyllosphere > Stem > Wood/Secondary xylem... | reverse complement strand
TAGTTTGATCCCTGAATGAAGCACAAAACAAGTTCAAGTAGAAATGCATCCATTTCATCACCAAATATGCATTTCAAGCATGAAGAAAAGGCATAAATTCGTTTCACACCACTAAAATTTCCTATAAGTTAAGACTTTTTTACTGAAAATTTTACTAAAGCTTCAAACTAACCCACCGGAGTAATTCTAATTCAAATCAGTAAAAGAGGGCAAAAAAAAAAAAAAAAGCATTTTAAACTAATAATGTTCTGACGAAGGTTGAACGACAATGTTGGTAAAATTTATCCAGAACAGCAAGCAATCAGCCCACACCACCACAGCGGGAATAGGTATAATACAAGCGAGCAAACACCAAGGGGTGAAAAAAAGAGACTCACAACACAGGCCAAGACAACAACAATGGCAAAAGCAGGCGATCCCGTCCCTTCTTGCAAACCTATAGCCACTGCTAGAGCTGTGACAGTTGCAGAATGTGAAGATGGCATTCCACCAGAATCAAGCATTCTTTTAGAATCCCATCTCTTTTCTTTAAACCTGAGCATCTAGGACAAAAATGTTGAAAATTTGAGCTACATGATAGAATCTTAAACTCAACAAATTAATTACAGGAATAAGACAAAGTCATATTTATTCAAGTTCATATCCTTTTATCTCTGCCGTTGAAGAAATGGATGGTACAATCCCTATGATGGGTGGCATGGAGAGAAAAATAAAACCCACTTAAAAGGAGAGAGACATTGAATAGGGAAATCTTTAGATTAAAAAATTTTGATCCTTTAATCTTCAATAAAACAAAATAGCTTGAAAAAAAAATCTAATGAAATTGGGATGGGTCCTTTTGATAAAAAGAAAAGGGGAAGGGAAAGAGAATGACCAGGTGGTGAAGAGCTTGAGGAATTGAGCGAGAGCGAAGGAGAGAAAGGCAGAGAGGAGAGGAAGGTTGTACAGTAGCATTGCGGGCGATGATGAAGAAGAAGACGCCGTCTTCGTTTGAGGCCCAGCTCTTCCTCCAACCTCCATTCTTTGCCTAGTGTTTTTTATTCAATTATTTAGACGATCCTTCCCGATAGCCTGTCTTTCTATCTCTTCGTATTTGCAGAATCCTCCTCCTTTCTCTCTCTAGACTTGGGGAGGAAGGGAAGGATGAGAAATGGGGAAGAAAGAGGGGGGAAGAAGAAGTTTGGTTGTTGATGCGAGAAACTGGACGGTTTTTTATTATTATTATTATTTTATTTTCTGTTTAGGACAAGGAAATAAAGAGAGAATATTAATTTGTTGGCATGTCAGGCTAAATCCACCTAATAGAAAATTATAATAATTGGTTTGGTCAAATTTATAGCTAATTTTATGATTATTTTTTCATTAAATTAATTTGATTGTAACTTTAACTTTCTTTGACTATATATTAAAAAGATGTTACACGGTACAAACATCTCATCTTCTTATAGCCAATTTTTTCTTTTCAAGTCTTCAAAATTTTTTGTTTTATATTTTTGCACTTCCAACATTCAACTTTATTTCCTTTCAATTTCATCCCTCTTAGTTATGTTAAAATGGTTTTATGTATAGGGATTTATTTCTATTTGCATGTTATTGAATATTTAATATATAATAGAAATCATAGTTTGATTCTACATAATAGAATTTTAGATTATAATTAACCGAAAACTTGAAAGAACAATGACCAAATAAAAAAATAAAAGACAAGGAAAACTTTAATTTAGCCCCTAAAGTTTCAAATTATATATAGTTGATCCCTATTATTTTAGGTTGTTATGTTTGAGTTTGAATTTTTATTTTTATGTTTGTTTTGGTCCTCGATGTTGACATAAAAAAAAGTCACTACAACTAGGAAAAGAGAGATAAAGTATTTGACCGGCTACAAAACATATCAAACTTGGTGTTAATGAGTTTGTTTTAAATATGAGAGTTTAATAAAGATAGTTTTTTACTTTAATATGCTGGAAAAATGTAAATCGATACCTGCGATTTTTTTATTTGATTTAATTTTATGTTTTTAAATGGATTAGAGAGTGTTTTAGGGTCAAAAATATTTTTATTAAGGTTTATAAAGTTTTTTTTTTGTCAACCAAGTTGAAAAAAATAAATTTTTGAGGTCCAAAAGCTCAGATCTTGATTTTTTTTATCATAATAATAGTAATAATAATAAAAACTAAATCAAATATATGGGCCTAACCTTTTTATTTTAGGTCAGGTGCATAGAATTGATTTTTTTAATTTAAATCTTAATTAATACTCTCTCTCATTTATTTTTTTATAAATTTTTTAGTTTAGTTTTTTTTAATAATTAATTTTGTGAATTTTTTCTATAATTTCATAATAAAAAATTATAATTTATCTTTAAACTTTTTTCTCTTAAATTTTAGATAAATAAGTTTTATTTGCAGGATACATTTATAAAAATGAAATCAAATGTATTTAGCGACCAAAATTAACTTCTAAGATAAATTTTTTAAAGAAAAATTTTAAAATAAAAAGAATAGTTGGAGTAAAATATTTGAATATGCATCTATCTTTTACTTCTTAAAAGGAAGATCAACTTTTCACTTTAGTCTTTCATTAACGTTAACAATAATTTTTTATTTGTTAATTAATATATTTTTCAATTTATTCTATTAAGTGTAGATGTCATCTTTTTATTTCTCAATTAAAAAAAATAATATCAAAAAATACATTCATAACATCGAAACATTCTTATTTTGCATTAAAAATTAAGTTGGAAATTGACACAGATAAAAAACAACCCAAGAAATATCACAAGAATAGACAACACAAAACTATATCGAATAAGGTCAACACACAAAAACTATAGTCAAAATTTTATTACTAAATATTTCTTTCCAAATAGTCTACCTTTCAAAGAAATTTACAACTTCTTAAATAAATTTAAAAATAACTTAAACAACTACAAAACCAAAAAAAATAAAAGAAAAGTAATAAAAGTCATAAACAAACTAGGAAAAATAAAATTATTATGTGTAATATTTAATTTTCTAAAGTAAATAGAACAAAATAAAAATAAATAAAAAAACAAATAACTTTCCTAAAAATCCTCATGTATTAGTCTTTCAAAGTTGGAAATAACTCATTCTCAAGTTCAAATTATTGTTATCTTGATCTCGTAGATGTCCAATCAAGAGTTTCCAACCTTTTACATGCTCAATCTTCATTGTCCAAAAATTTCACATATAAAAAGATAATTAGACAAATGAGCCTAGTTGTTTAGTTTATTATCATGCAAATATATAAAAGCATTATAATCATGCAATTATTACAGAAGCTAGTATCCTTACTATGCAAATATATAAACTTACAAAAATATAAGGAGAAAAATCCTAGCATGCAAACTAAACAGGTATTGAAATTACACTTAAACAAAATTAGTTAGAGTACTTACTTGTTGAAGTTTTTAGAATATATCCAATATGAAATTTTATTGTTGTTAAGAATTAATCATTTGTCTTTAAGATTTTATTGCTCCTCACTTGGTGTAAAAAAACTTTATTTAATAAGCTTCCAAGGATCCCAACAATTCCTTCTTGTTTAGGTGCACTCTTAACAAGGTCCAATGAACTTAAATGAACAATATTCAATATCTCTATATAAAAACCAAACATAAGCCCTAGAATATGAAGAATGAATAGAAAAACTAGACTTAGAAAAAACAACAACAAAGAGAAAAAAGAATTCAAGAATTTCATTCATCCATTTCCACTCATCCAAAACACTTATTTATAGGACTTGAAAATCAAAACATTAATACTAATAATTCATGAATGTTTATTAATTATGATCAATGTTCATAGTTCATGAATTTCTTATAATTCTTAAATATTCATATTTATGAAATAATTCATTAATGTTTAAATTCATGAAACATATTCATCAATATTCACAAAAACAAAAATCATGAATATTCATAGTTCATGAATTACTCATAATTCATGAAACAATTCATGGATTTTAAATTCATGAAATATACTCATGAATATTCATCAAAAAATTCATGAATGTTCATTGTTCATGAATTAATCATAATTTATAAGTATTTATAATTCATAAAACAATTCATGAAAGTTAATAGTTCATGAATTTATTGATATCACTTAATTGATATATTGGTTCATGTACAAGATATTTTAGAGACTTAAAAGAAATTATTAATCAAACAGGGACTTAAGAGCAAAATATTTTATCGTTAACCAACTTAAGTCCAAACTCATAAGTCCATAAGTTCATAGCTCAATCTACAAACTATTTTGGATTTGAGAATTTTGTTATTCAAAGGTTCATTGAGAACAATTTCTTATTCACCTTTAATTGGTTTTTTTAAAACATGTTAATATTCTATGTAAAAATAGTCATTTTAAATCATAAAATTCAACATGTTTTTAACATTAAATGTGAGTGGATGTCGCCTTAAAAGACCCTCTATGTGTTTTATAAACCAATTCTAGTAGTTTTTCGTTAGAAACATCATATCAATCACATATATCCTCCCTAGCAACATAACAAATCTTAGCATTGGCAAAAGATTTGGAAATCTACTTCACAACTTTTATATGAAGTGTAAAAACATAAACTTTAACCCTATCAATTACAAAATTCTCCTAAAAGCATATGAGGCACAATCATTTGTAACGTGCTTCATCAAAAATACCCCTGGAACCATAACTAACTTGGTTCCATTCTCATGGACATCATAAGTAAAAGATTTTGCATCTAAATCTTTTCTTTCAACATCATCCTCATCGAATTTTGGTGTTGATTCCAATCGGCAAAGAAACTAGAATTATCAAAACTTGCAGTTTCAAAATCATATTCATCCTGATTAAGAAATTGCTTCCTCTACTAATGTCTTTAAAATGGGTTCTCAAAATTAGTCATGGATCCATGATTACTCTTCTCATGATCCTTTAGCCTCATTAACTTTACCAACTGACGAGTTAGTTTTGCAATCTGTCTCCACGTGTCTTTTATCATCAATCCTAAACACCTCTTTTCAATTTTGTAATCTATATTTACATGTCTTTTATCACTAGTTCTTGAACATCTTTGTTTTAAAATTAAAAATAAATTTATTTTGTTAACTTCAAGAAAATGATATGGATTTACGTATAAAAAAGTAGGTATGTAGAATTGAAGATGACAAATTGGGCTTAATTACTAAAGTTAACATGATAGTGAATTAATTTTTTTCCTTTGTATATTTAAAATATTACTCATTCATATTTTTTATGAGACTAAATGAGGAAGTATGGTTATGACATTTTCACTATAGACATCTTAATTTGAGCAGATTAAGAATTCCACATCAAAAAAATATGGCGACATGCATTTCTAAAATTTCAACTCTTTCTCAGGATTGTGAAGAATTTGTTATTAGTAAACATTGGAGCTTGTTCATTCCAATATTTATGGGCCAATAACTCCATTTTCTATTAGAGATAAAAGATATATAATCACCTTTTTTTTATATAATTATAGTAAAGAAATTTAGGTTTATTTTTGCAAGAAAAATCTAAAGCTTTTGAAGCTTTTTAAGAGGTATAAAGCACTTGTTAAGAATGAAACTAGCCAACCAATAAAAGTTTTTTGAACATATCGTGGTGGAGAGTATAGCTCACAAGAATTTGCAAATTTTTGTCAAACCTGTGGAATCAAGAGGCAACTTACCGTAGTCAATATTCCGTAACAAAATGGTGTTTATGAAAAGAAGAATCACACTATTATGGATATGATGCAAAGTCTTTTAACAAAGAGTGGTCTACCAAAATCTTATTGGCTTTAAGTAGTAAATTGGAGCATTCATGTTTTGAATAGAAGTTTCAGACTTGTCTTTCAAGATAAGACACTAGAGGAAGCTTAGAGTGGACGAAGATCGATGATTGAACTTCATAGAATTTTTGGGTGCATTTCCCATATTCCAGATCAAAAAAGGAAAAAGCTTGATGACAAGAGAGAAAATGCATTTTTCTTGCTATTAATGATTATTCAAAAGCTTATAAACTATATAATCCTAACACAATAAAATTATTATTAGTCATAATGTTATTTTTTAGCAATAATGGCGTTAAACAAAATATTCTAGTGAATTTAGATGGTGAAAATAATGAAAAAAAGGAAAAGCCTATGGATAAAGCACCACAACGAGTAGATGATCAAAGCACACTACCACACTTAATAATTAAATATCATAACAAGTTAGAAAAAGGCCTACGTGATTGAGTAATAATAGATTAATCTACTTACTCATTTCACTATATTATCAGAATATGATCCTATAACTTTGGAAGATATCGTTAAAGAAACAAAGTGATAAAATGCTATGAATAATAAAATTGATGTCATTAAAAAAAACAATACTTGGGAGTTGATATAGCTTCCAAAAGAACAAAAAATCATTAGTGTGAACTCGGTGTATAAGACAAAATTAAAGAAGAGCGATGAAGTTGATAAATATAAAACATGCTTGGTAGCTCAAAGGTTACAAACAAGAATACAACAAGAGTACAAAGAAGTTTTTGCTCCAATTGTTAGGCATGATACAATAAGATTGTTTATTGCTTTGATAGCTCAAAATTCATGGTCTATTTTGGATGTAAAACTATTATTTCTACATGAATATCCAGGATAGAGGATAGCCCTAATTGTTAAACTAAGTGTTTAAAAACTTTAATTTAAAATATGAATTGTTAAATATTAATTAAGATTTTAGTGTAAATAAAAATCCTCTATAAAAAAAGATTTACAACTAGTTAATTATAATATTTATTAAATTATGATAGTTAGAGGTGTAATCTCATATAGATTTTAATGTGCATGTGTATGTAGAATTAAGAGTGTTGAATAGGAAACTGAGTGTACTTTAGTGTTGTTTTCAACTATTGTTCAACAAATGTTCCTACTAGGAACTATAAGCAAAATTATGACAAATGCATGAACAAATTATTCTGCTCAACCTTTTAGCTGTTTCCATCAAACTAAAGCCAACCTAATATAAACCAGACGTAGAAACTAAAATTTTCTCAACATCTCTCTCTCTAGTTGTTCCTATTTCCCAGTTGTGTTCTTCTGCACGGCTCACTCTCTCTTCTTAGCCTACTATCCCATGTACAATCTCTTCTGAGCTCAGCCAGCTTAATTTTCCAAGGACTCGCATTTACAAACGAGTTTCAAAGTAGTGGATAATCCTGAGCTTCAGGCTGGGAGGATGCAGCCGAGCCATGCTTACTTGGCAATGGTGTATTCCTTCGAGACTGGCGCTTTGTTGGGACCAGATCAGGTCCTTTCTCAAACTCTTCAGGCGCTTCATCGCTGTCACTATCGTCTTCGCCTTTAAAAACTGGGTGGATGTAAGCGTTTTGGAGGAAGCTTTTCAAGTTCAGGTTGGGCTCTTTGGCGCGTTCCAATGTATCTTTCATCATTGCTTCCTGCAAAACAATGGGAATGGCAGAAAAGGTGAAGATGAGATTATTCAAGCCGGCGAAATTAATACCAAACGATGACGATATAAGAACACTGAAATAAAGATGGTAAATGCTCACACAGAGCATTAAAGCATTATATTATGATAAAAGGAATTTGAACAGGCAAAACAAAACATGCCAAGAGAATTTTTGAGATTTACACAACAGAAACTGGTTGTATTATTCTGTTTCAGGAAATCTGGAAAAGAGAAAAAGGAAAAACAAAAGAGAGAAGATGAACCAAGCATGCTATATTACCTGCAATGGATATCTAACAAAAGCAGGTTCATAACGGCCTTTGCAGAACAAATGGAACCATATTGTCAATACTGGGAGTGTAATGAGCAACGGTGTTGACTGAGCCGCTTCTTTTGTGCTTAACAATCCCATTAGCAGCAGCTGTGAGACAATTACTGCTACTATGATGCGTCCATGGACATCAGGCCAGAATGCTGCAGCACTCTCATACTCCTGATTGTAAACATTTATAATCTACAATTTCACGCAGCAATCTATTTTCAGTGAGGATCCCCGCAATCCAATAATGTAGTGCTTGTAATGCATACTGCAGAAACATAACACATGCATAACTGTAGTTTGAATGACAATTCTGGATGTGATTCAGGTTTTTACCTGATGACGATACACAACAAATGCGAGGGCAAAGAATACTATAATGAAAGGAAGTAAGATGGGCGACACCACAGCATAAACGAGGCCAAGTAAGAAATAAAGTTGTATTTGTGGTTCCCCTGTGTTGAAACCAATAGTTCCTGGATCCATCGCCTCTTCCATGTCCTTTTCGGTCTTCACCATGAAAAACATTTTCAGGTGATAGATTATCAAGGGTTTCAATCTTAAAATCTCCCCAGCAACTCCAGCCCACCCATCAACCATGATGTAAGTTATGAAGAAAGTTGCTTTCATAGGTATGGATACTCCGATTGTCTTTGGTATTCTGCAAACATTGGATTGAAGTGTTGAGTAAAAATAAAACTCATAGGTAATTATGGACTGATTGAACTGCGAGAAATGTATGAAGCAAACGTTTTAAGATAATTAGACTCGGAGCGTCTACTAAAAGCTCATCACATACACTTCAGAAGGTCCAATTTCTACTAACACAACATGGGATTGCATAAAATCCCCTTGCATGCATGGCTAAAACAACCAAACACAAAACAAACAGCAGAACTAAAAATTTAAAGTGAAAAAGGCAGTGAATCAAGCTTTATAAGTGATCTTTTCTAACTCCTGGAGCTAATGCACAAAGCACACACAAACAGATGTCGAGCTGCATCGAAAGAACAATTTCGAGTGCTGCATAGGCTAATATGTTGGAAACATTGACAATGAGAACAACATACTCAGTTGCAGACTGGTGGATAAAATTATCCAGTTGTTGAAATGCAGTTCCGGTGATTATGCTTCCGAGAAATACATTAATGAACTGGAAGATATAATATCTAGCCGCAGATCTCCTCTCTAGGCCTGATATGCTAATGAATCCCTCAAATTTAGACATTAGCATCAATATGGAGGGTAGAAAAATAAGAAATATCTTCAAAGCAATTCCAGGAAGGAAACCTTGAATGAATGACTTTATCACTTTCCTGCATGAAATAATTAAATGTCATGCAGCTGTGAAACAAACAAATGATGAGCACAGGTATATCTAATAAGAACAAGGTCAAACCTGAGAAGAAGATACTCACATTTCAATTACAGGTTTCAGGAACGGGAGTGCTTTCTCAATTCCTTCAATGTTTGCAAGGGACTGTACAAATGCAATGGGAACCATAAAGAAGAAAGTAAGGAAGAAAAATGTGACAGCGATAACGAGCCTTCTTAGTGCCAGTGAAACAAATGGAATTGCGAGGTTGTCCCAGTATACATCACGGGGTTCAGGAGCCCACTCAGTCAACCACATAGCTGGATTTCTGGATTGTTGTGTTTGTGCACAAACAGCAGCTCCCCATCGAGTTTTGAAGGAAACAAATGCTGCTGGCATGATTGCCTTGGCATTGTTCACAATCTCATCTCTCTCCAAGGAGATCTAGCCATTATTAATTTTGAAAGAACATATGGTTAATTGCTTGCATTAATATTGACTACCTCAACTAAGTTCATATTATCAACATGAAGTTAATTGTGAAGTACCACTTACTTTTCTAGACAGTCTCTCAATCTCAGATGTATAGTGATCAATTGCATCCACCCTAGTCCCGAAAAGGCCAAGAAAACCAGTCTGCTCAATGAAAAATAAATTTGGCACAACCTGTTAGTGATTAGAATCTGAATAACATTTTCTTATACTTTGTCCTGTAAATTGAGTGTAGAAGCACTACATCTGGAAAGGCATAAAAACCAGGTAAAAAAACCAAAAACTGGTGACTTCAATAGGATGTCATCAGCAATGATTACCTTGAGGGAGGGCATTCTGGATTTGTTTCTTGAATATTTGATTTGATAATAGTCAAGCCAGTTCTTCATCTTTTTCTTCTCGTTGACTAGGTGAGAAAGTTGATTAGCATTGTAGACAACCTGCAAGAAAATGTAAAAAACAATAGAAAAGAATCATAACATGATTTACCTACCCAGAACAGCTTTTTGGGCCAAAATAGGTGACACAAGAGATTGAAGCTATTTCATGAAAATGTTCTTCCCGTTTGTTATCAAATAAAAGATCAAACCTGGTAAGTGAGATAATCATTAGGATGGTTGACTAGGAAAAAGTGCTCCACGAGTTCACTAACCGATTCATCAGCATCTGGCGGCACATTTCTAACCAGTACCTGTACCAAAGTACATTACTTCACCAATGAGGAACTGGAAGAAAAGAGTTACTGAGAGTGCTCAAAGGAGATCATTAATTTATTTTTTCTGGAAGAATATGCATCCATGTGTCAAATCAAAGCATGGTTGCGGCATGCATCTAGCAGCATCTGATTGGCCCTGAAGATGTTCTCAGTCCTATATATCTTTAATTGATGGTAAACATCCAACCTTGATTTCATGCCACCTTCTTGATTAGTACTGTAGTGCTTTAAAGAAATAGCATTAGCAGAATTGCTCTTACTGTAAATTGATCAGGACGTCGTTTTTCTGATGCAAGAAAATGCAACCTCATTTTAGCCACTATCTCATACTCTTTTTTTAGCACATAGCATGTCCAAAAGGTAGAGGCATAGGCCATCACCAAATGGGTCCAGAATCTGCAACCAAAATTTTCCGTTGAGAATTCAAACCTCCTCTGCGAGCAAGAAATTCTATTGAAGAAACAAATACGGTAAATTTCATTATTGAAAGGAAAAGGCTATTGAGTGAAAAATCGGCCTAGCTCTCATATATATTGCAGACAGTTCGCAATTGTTAAAGAACTGTTCAACATTAGACTAAAAATATTTTTAAAACTTGATTTAAAAGCAGAGAAGATAACAAAACGAATTGGCAAGAGGTGTTGCATACCTGTTTGATCCTGTGGGTATATTTGAAATAGAGAGCTTATCTAAATCACTGTAAGTCAAATTAGAACGCTCCAAAGTGCTATTTGTCCAGTTCACTGGCACCAGGATAGTGAAGGCCAGGAATGCAATAGGAACAAAAATCTTAAGCCTGCATTCAAGAGGAAATAAAAAGGAAGAGTGAGTCTTTGAGAATAAAGGTTATACAAGTCAATAATACGTGAAAGGGTGGACTAACAGTTTGTGATTGGGCAGCATCATTCATAAAATCAGAGTAAACCTACCAAACCTCCTAGGAGCACTCTGGCTTTGACTGATGAACAGTGAAAAATGAGTATATGTGAACATTTTCAAGGTTAGGTGAAGGAGACTCGAGAGAGACATTTCAAGATATCAAAATACCAATTTCAATCGAAATTAGACCACTTATCCATCACAAGCAAATCACACAAAACGCATAACAAAAATTGAATAAAATAACTATCAGATCATACCCTATCAGGTAAATCCTCAAGTAAACAGCAGAGTCCAATCCAGCATGGTCAATGAGCTCAGGTTCCGGCATATGTAATGCCGCAGGCATCCAGTTGAGAAACCTCACATATGACCTGAAGTCCAAATTGACAACCTTGCCAACAAAGGCACCAGTGCCGAAAGGACTGCTCCTTAACCCCTTGATATACCATTTGGGAAAGTAGACCCTATCATTGACTGGTTGTATCCGGAGAATTGCAAATGCGAAGAAGAAAGCAAACGCAGTGAGAATGTTAATAGCTGCTGCTACTCCTATATCACTCAGTGTCGCCATATGTTTTCTGTCTATCTATCTATCCACTTCACGTGAAACAGCCAATAATTTATCTTCCGATCCCTGCATAAAAGGACAACCTTTTTAGTGTTCAAATTCATTGCAGCAAATCAATGTACAAATTAAAATCGGAGTAAAAGGGAGGAAACAAGGTCTTCAGTCACATGAAAATCAAGCCACCGACAATTATCTGGAATCTCAAAGTCAAGGGGCTTACAAAGTCTTGAATTTTCAAAATTTTCATCCCCCATATGCCAGACAATAGCAAACACTAACACGAAATTTCCAGTAAAAACTCCCATCTCTCTTTCTTTCATCCCTACTTAATTTCTCAGCAACCAAACACACACCTAAAATTAAATATATAAAAAATCACACTGCAGTACAGAAGCTTACCAGCAGCACCGTAAAGAAATCAAAGCAAAATAGTGTATGTTTCTAAGGATCCAAACTTGTGGCTGGTTACCTTTGAAACACTGCAGCGCTGTGGAAACGAGCAAACGTTCGCGTTTGAGTGAGCAATGCAAGAGGGAAACAGAAGAAACGTACGTACTTTACAAAGTCTCGAACCAGTAATAGTATTATCGGTTCCTTCTCTCTCCCAGTTTTGTGTATATCATCATCTGGTTGCCTACTTGTCTTGATCGTCCAAAAAGCTAATGTAAGAGTATTATCACTGTCATTGCACTTTCTTCTCCTTCTCTTTTCGTTTTCCTTGTATATATATATATATATATATGGAAGAGACAGACGCGCGCACAATGTCTGTGTCTGTGTGAGAGATAGTATAAGAGAGTGGGAGGAACAGAGGAGGAGGTGTTTGTCTTAAACTCTCTTTTTGACGTTACAAAATACAAAGAGTGTCGTCTAGGGTAATTTTCTACTGCCTTTTTCTTTCTTTTTTTGAAGGAGGAACAGGATGGGGAAAGTGGGGGTGGCACTGCCGGTGCCGACTCGGCTTTTGGAGGTTAGGTGATTAAAGATTAGGCAGGTGATAGCGACGGATCTATAACGGCTACTCCTTCCTAGCCATGCCATGGTATGTTTGTTTTTCAAAGTTAATAATAAATTATCCATTAATTAATTGATATCGAAATTATTTACTGGTATTTATGGTTTTGAATACGTTATAGCATACAGTGCCTTCGATGTTTTCATGTTAATGGACCGTTGAGTTTACTCATTTTAATTATTTCTTTTTTAAAAAAATCATTTTTACTA
>Ga0325410_1006350_pt1 | contig 12985 bp, 5 predicted proteins | sample PopdelMetagenome_16_FD_206182 | JGI IMG/M metagenome (GOLD analysis project Ga0325410, IMG submission 206182) | Populus deltoides microbial communities from Bellville, Georgia, United States - Xylem-PdIQD-R3 | ecosystem: Host-associated > Plants > Phyllosphere > Stem > Wood/Secondary xylem... | reverse complement strand
AACCGTACACTTGTGGCATATGCTGCTAGATGCCTGAATTATTGCTGAAAGAAACTGTTTTGTAAGTAACTGAGAGTCTCTTTTATCGATTAATTCAATTTTGTTGTGGGAGTTTCTGCTTCCCTGCGCTTTCCCATGTGGCCCGGCTTCGACAATATTTGTCTTTGCTTTCTTCATACAATGTAAGGAAGAAAAACACTCCCAAACTAAATTAGGTTTAAAATGATAAAAACAATATTCTAATATTATTTTTCGCTCTTTCCTATGATAACAAAAAATATTCAAAATAAATAATTATCGACAAATCATTGCCAAATAAAAGCTTGATGCCTAGTAAAATAAATATCAATTCCTAACCGATTAATTCTTCTTGTGTGCTATTGAATTCTTGTAAAATAAAAATATAAAGGCTACCACATAGATTTTCAATAGCATTAAGGACTCCTTGTAATAAATGGAATTCATAACTTTTAAAAAAACAATATTTTTTTTTGTTTTCGCATTTTACTAGCAAATTCTAAACCCAGTTTTAAAAATATCATTTTATCTTGTCCAGATAAATTAACGAGCCTGCCATATATCGTTGGAAAGTTATAAATGTCTGGTCTCCAACCCTATTGGAATTGCATCCAAAATCATGTTGTAGCTTCAATATAATACAAAAGGTAGACAAAGATCTAGTTAGCAGATTTGAATTTTTTTAACCCAAGTCTCTTGACGTAACCTATTAAACTTCTCTTAAATCCGTTTTATTTTGAGTCTTAGAATATATCAAATGTACACTTCTAATATACCTTTTAATATCATAGCCAAGATTGCATCATCTTGTCTCTCATCAAAATTGATGTTGTGATTTTAAAAACAAAAAAATAATTCTAAAAAAACTAAAAACACTTTAAAAATTTATTTAAAAATATAAATTATCATACTCCCAAACTGGAGTAAACCGACTGCTTATCAAACCGCATAGCCAAACATCCGGATCTCATAGTTAAAAGTTTTTATTTTCCCCCTCTAAAGAGCAGCAAAAATATCTGATGAGAAAATGACAAAATAAATAAATAAAAACCCAACTCCCCCAGTTTTTCTTTTCTTTTCTTTTTTAAAGGTGTATCCTAGTTGACGCGTTTATGGCTTTTTAGTGTGCGTATGCTGACCATTCAACCCACTCTGTCATCTTAAAAAGGTTCAAACTTTTGTTGACGCGTTTATGGCTTTTTAGTGTGCGTATGCTGACCATTCAACTCACTCTGTCATCTTAAAAAGGTTCAAACTTCCCCTTCCCAAGTTCTGAAGTTTCTTGATGTCAACAGATCCAAAATTGATAATCTTTGATACAGCTGGAATTGCTTGGAATTTGTTGAAAACAGCAATTATTTTCTGTTGCTTCTCTGCAATTAATTCATCAATTGATGATTGCTCAAATTAAAGGCAACAAAACACATTGAACATAGCCAACTTCACATCTATTTCAACTTTTCTTGATTTCCTTTCCTTGTTTCTTGAGATCTGTACATGGGCCAGAATGGAAGAAGAAGAAGTAGATAGAAGAGAAACACCAGAAGCCAAGGAAGATACATACATAAATGAAATTCTTAGCATTAAGAGATTTCTAGCATCCTTACAAAACGAACCCCATTTTATCTTCATTTTCATGACAAACCACACCACCCATTTGATAGATCAAACGAAACACTATTAAAGACCAAATTATTCAAGAATAAAACCAATCCCCACCAAAAAAAAAAAAAAACTAGAAAGATCAGACCTTATAAGAACACACTTGGTCTTCAAGATCAAGATCATGGCTTAACCTCCTTTGATGAGGGGTGGCAGTACTCTTCCCCGCTTGTAAAGAAGGTGAAGAAGATGGAGAGGAATGACAACAAGAAGAAGAATTAGCAACCATCAAAGCCAAACTTCCTTCACTCCAACACCTTTTTATTGGATACGACACATTTTTATACCTTGACATTGCATGTGAACAATTCTCTTTGGATTTGTGAAGCGCGCAGCTGCAATTGCGATGGTATGGCCTACGATCAATACCCATCTCACCACCGGAGAGACAACCGTCATGGACATAACGGAACAACCCATCGGCAGCTCCTGCGGCCATGTGTTCCTCACACCGCCACCTTGTAAAAGTGTAGCAAAGCAGCAACTTGTACTTGAGAGTTATATTTTTTCCTGTTTGTCTTAGGCCCAAGGGATACAACAGTAGCAATTTGCATAACAGAGGTGCTTGTGGGGTTATTATAAGAAGAGAAGAGAGTAGTAATGATGGCACGGTTGAGGGTGTTTGGTGTTTGTTGGATAGCGATGCGTGCTGCAATAACGTGGTAATAGCCGTGTGTCTTGGCATCGTTTGTCTGTTTGCCGGTGTATAAACGTTTTTTTTTTTTTAATAATAATTTTTTAAAAAAATCATTTTAATATACTATATTAAAAATAAGTTTTAAAAACTATAAAAATATTATTTTAATATATTTTAAAACAAATATTTAAAAAAAAACCACTATTAAAATATCAAACAAATTCTAAATATATATCTTTGTAGTCTGGAAGATCCTACCTTTCCCACAATACTATACTGATAAAAAATTATTTCAAATTGAGATATAAATCCTCCCAAGAACACCCCAAACGATTGCAAATAAAAAAAATTCATTTTATATATCATTTATAGAATTACAACTACGAAAATTATCATCCTAAAGTTACCACAATACTGATTTTTTTAATAGTATGATTAAAATTATAATAATTATTATTTTTTAAAGTATTTTTTTAATTAAAATACATTAAAATAATAATTTTTTTATTTTAAAATTTTATTTTTAACATCAGTATATCAAAAAAATTTAAAAATATTAAAAAATATTTTTACAACATAAAAATCTCTTGGTTATGATTTTAATAATCATTTTATTATTCAAGTATTTTTGGGTATAAATCGAAATTAAATTCTTGTCGATTCCATACAAGCAAACCATTTCATTCGAATCAGTGAGTCCACTAAAGATCTCTTTCTTTGGAGTAATTCAAGAGCATATATCCATGCAAGACAAGTCAAAAGGAGTTTCCTTTTTCCTTGGTTTTTTATCGATAAGTTCTATGGGCATTAATTACGAACAGTAGAAAAGAAATAATCTAAATGAACGGTCAGAATCGATTGGTTATTTATGTTTTCCCTGTATCAAAATGACTACCTAAACTTTTTCATATATAGTCTAATCTAAGATGATAGTGGAGTTAGGTTATTTATGTTATTTAAATCACTATTGAAATAGAGTTGTTAGTACATAGGAATAAATAAGATCACTATTACCTAGTTAGTTAGTACATACTTTAAGTTTATTTTTTATTTTTTTGATTAACGTGGGTGTCTGGGTCAGCTTGCGCGCACCTCGACTATCTAACGAGCCCTAAAGTTAATGACTATGTAAACTTCCAGTGACCCTGAAGTTTGTGGGACTCGAACTATCTAAAAAAATAACCAAAATAAAGTATACTTTAAGTTTAACTGGTGATTTTCCAGTAGCTCCGAGGTTTGCTGGAGTCTGGACGAAGAATGTAGTTTAACTGCTCAGGTTTTTCTGGTTATTTTTTTCTTGGTTTTGTTAATTTAATCGGTTTATTGGTTTTTTTACTCACCCCTAACTTGAACGAGTAATTTCTAAAAAATAAACTTAAAACCTGACTAGTTAAGTTATATTCTCCATGGTTATACTTTAAGTTTACTTGTGATGGCCAACAATGGCGCCATTGAGAGAATATTTGCTAATGTCATACGTTCAAGATATAGTCTGCCGGTATTTTTTATTATTATTATTATTTGTTTTGCCTTCTACCAAATTTCACAACCACTAAACCTTTAAAAGATTGCGTGACAGAATTAATGGGCAACCGACCATGAAGGTGCTCGCTTGATATAGTTGGCCACAATAATGCCTATAGTCTTGGGAGAATAATACAGCTGATGGTGGGTGGATAATAAAATTGGGTGCGATTTCTTGGATTTTGGTCATCTCTCCATCCTTGGATAACCTCATGATTCGTCTAGCTTGTTGTCACCCTCTTTTTTTTTTTTAATTATTATTATCTCTTCAACAAGAAAAGAAAACATGGTGAGTTCTATAAATGCAAGAAAACTTTTATATTGTTTGGGAAAAAAAAAGTAATAATAATGACTAGAAGTAATTAATGGCCTACAAAAATTATTTTACTTCTCCAAATACATTTTTATTTTAATAATTATTTTTTTTAGTGTGGTTGTAGTTATTTTTAAAATATTTTACTTCTCCAAAAATTATTTTGCTATTGTTTTTTAAAATATTTTTTACTCGAAAATATATTAAAATAATATTTTTTTTATTTTTTGAAATAAATATGTGAATCTTTATATAGGATATTGAGAATCTCCATCATTCAAGTGGCTAACAAAAATTATTTTAAGACCTGCTTGATTCGTCTTTATTAAAGTTCTTTGTCGAAATCCTATGCAAGTTTCCTATTAACTTTTCAAGAACGCAAAGATTTTCTAGCTCATATTCGGATCTAACCTGAATTCAATTCCATCGAATTTTTTATTGGAGAACATGCTCAATTCCAACAAAGAGTTTGAAATTCTTTCAAATCTAACATGTCCCACTATGAATAATTTAGATGCTACTAGTTAGGTGGCTTTTTCATAAAACAATATCAAAAAAATCTAAAATTGAAGAACATTGGTCTGTTTATAAAGGGCAATCCAATGCTGCTGGACCCGGAGTTACAATCAGACTCAACGTTTTTGGGTTTACGCTCCTACCACTCCCAAATAACTTGCGTCGGATGCTTCTTTCCAGCCCCAAGTTTCTTGAGTCTGGAAAAAGATGTCAAACCAAAGTTGTTAATAATAATAATAATTATTATTATTAATTTTACTCTTCAAATTAAATCTATGTTTTTTTCAATTGTATTAAAATTTATTTTAAATTTAATAATATTAATGAATTTAATAATATTTATAATAATGTTAAATTTATCTAGCCTAAGTTTTAATAGTTTTTAATCCCTTCAAATAACATTTTTTTTTCTTTGATAGTAATCATTTTTTTTCAAATTTAATAATAATAATAATAATAATAATAATATCTAATTTTAACCTTCGAATCAAATTTATGGTTGTTTTTCAATATTAATAATATATTTTAAAATTTATTAATTATTATATTAATGATATTAACTATAATATAAATAATAGTATTTATAATATAAATAATAATATTAATAATAATATTAAACTTGTATGGCCCAAGTTTTTAATCTTTTCAAATAAAATTTATTGTTCTTTTTCGATAGTAAAAAAAAAATTCTATAAATTTATTCATGATAAAATTAAAAATAATAATAAAAAAATAATTTAATAATAATATTTCATCTTTACCATGTGAAGAAAAATAAATAAGAGAAGAAAAATTTATAGTATTGGGACCTGCTGTAGGCAGGACCCAACTCTATTTGATGGGTCCTGCGAGCCACAGGACCCAACGTCATGGGGTTCTGCTAACAATAAGACATAATGCTATTGGGTCCTAGTGGCAGTATAACCCGATGACCCAACTGTAATTTTTGACTTACAAATAACAAAGATGATGCCCCTCAGGCGCTACAGTGTCGTCTACAGTGCAAACATTATATGGCTACAATATCATCCACAGTGCAATAAGTTTGTGTCCACAGTAAACGCACAGTGTTTTTCTTACGCGTTTTAATATATAGTATTTCAATGCCAAATGGAAAAGACAACCCCATGCCCCCACTGCATGCTTTGCAAGTTTATGTGGCAAGGACAGCTCTGTCATTACACTGCTTCAATCCACAATGAATTATGTCTAGTTAAACAGTGAAGGGGCACTAATGCCTTTTAGTTTAGAGTGTAATATAATAAACAACTCAGCGCCACTTATCCAAAGTTTCATTGATGAAAGAGCTCAGCATTAAAAGAGCTTTGGAGAGAGTAAACCCAAACAGTGTAATCCACAGTGAAAGCACTCACGGTTCACAGTAAACATGTCTATAGTAAAACACTGAATAAACAACTTAGTGCCACTTTTCTAATGTTTCATTGATAAAAGAGCTCAACATTGAAAGAGATTCGGAGAGAGTAAACCCAAACAATACAATTCATAATGAAATCACTCACAGTCCACAGTAAAACACCGATCTCTTTTAGTTTTTATATATATATATATATATATATATATATATATATATATATATAATAAAGACTTGTTTTTATCGAAAGTTTTTACAAGAACTTGTTGTAATCACCTTTTCTAGAAAGAAAGTTTCATTTCAGGATTAACTCTGCCACATGCTTGTAGTATTAATACATATGCCTTGTAGTCAATCATTTGGTTACATGTAATACTGATTTTGTTCATGTAAAAACATATTTATCATTAATAAAAACTTTTTTTATCTTTAATACTCATTTATATTTGATTAATAAATCTAATATTTAATTAATGAATCTAGATTAAAAATAAAATATTTGTGACAAAAATGCTTTACAAAGATGATTATAAAGTGGTTCTAATTATGAGATTTTAATGGATCAAAGCATTATTCCTAAATGCTCCTAGTCAATACTCTATTAATATTGGACATTAATTAAAGTCGTTGAGATTGATACATATTATGTTTTTTCTTTTATAAATAGAAACAATTGTTCTTATAATATGATGTATGATAGATACTAGAACTAATATGTTGGTACTTGTTAAATGATATATACACTAAACTAACCTGCATAAGGATTCCATATGAGAAATACTAGTATCTATGGAAATGTTCACATAACAGTTGTGTAAAGATCATAAGACTTGAAATCACTAAGTTATCTTATATAGGAAATGTTATACTTTAATCATGACTATACGTTGTCCCAATCAAGGGTAACAAACAAGAAGATATTGAGTATAATATGAACTATATGAAAGTATTTGAGTATTTAAGAAAAGATTCATCATCCTAAGTGAATTAGGAAAAATATTCTATTTGTTCTCAAATAATGTTGATTATGAAATCCTTGCGTAAGGTGAAATGAGATTTGAAAAGAATTTCAAATCTTATTTAAAGAATTAATAACTCTGGTGTTGACAACAAACATGATTTGACAGAGCTGACATACTACATATTATAATGTCTAAATAAAAAAAAATATTTTTTTTATAAAGAGATAATAATTATACTAAGAAACTGCTTACTAAAAGGTTAAGTCAAATCACTTATGACTTTTTTAATATTTGGAGATCATGACACATGTTAGACAATGCACTTGATCTTTAAATATAAATCAATAATTATTGAATTATAATAAATCATAGAATTTAATTCATTTAATCCTATTTTATTTAGGATTATAATTTATATTTGTGTCAATTTATTAGGAACATAATAAGTCACACACATTAAGAATCATTGGTTAGAAATTAAAATGGGATAATTAATCAAGTGTGACTTAATTATAATTAAGTTTTAAAAAATCGAGGATTATAATATAATTAATACATGAAATTACAATTCTAGACCTAGAAAAATCAAGTAGGGACTTGATTGAATAAATTTTTAAAATTATATTAAAATAATATATGTGATATTATTCAGGGGACAAAATGATATTTTGTCATTTATAGGATTATTAAATTTTTCTTATAAATTAAATGTTATGTCCTATATTTTTTGTAAGTTATAATACATAACCTATTGTACACACTTCATCTGTATAGATAAGTAGAGTTAGAAAACAAAGAACTAATACTTAAGGCATAACAACTCATCTCTTCTAAAAGGGTTTTAAGAAATTTTTTACTGCTGGTATGTGTGGATTATTATTAGAGATCGGATATTTATATGACTTATGATTTATGACAACTCGACCTTGAAGAAGTTAATCAAACCTCAAAAAGAAGATTTGACCTTCATGTAATCACTACTAAAATCCTAAACGACCCAAGATTATCTAATTAAATTTTTGGGAATCCTATTTTGTTTTTTAAAATTTGTTTTTTATGTTGTGTTTATGTGTTTTAAAAAACTTAATATATACATCATTATTACCCTTATCTTTCTCTATATTTTTTAAATTTGTAGTTTAAGATGAATGTTTTTGTACCCGATAAATATATTCTTCTTCTTCTTGTTTAGATTCAGACTCAATATCAGAGATTATAATTAATAATTGTTCTTTTATAAAATATTCCATTATTAATTATAGATTTTAATAATGTGTGTATATATGTATTTATGTATGTACACACACAAATGAGTTTAGTAACTATTATTAAATTTGATTTGACTATTTATGTATGTGAGTTCAATTTGATTTGTGCTCGACCAAATATTGGTACTATATAAATTAAATTAAGATTATAGTAAGAAAAATTAAGTATTTTAAAATAAAAATTATAAGAAAATTAAGAAATCAGATTAAAACTTGCATGAGTTATCTATATATCTAATTCTTTGATTGAATGTTTACAATTCTAAAAGAATTTCTTTTCATTTTTATTAATAAATACAACTTGACATTGTACTAAGGAAAAAATATTGATAGGTGCTAGACAATAAAATGTTTTATTAGAATATTTGTGTTTATTTCTCTAGAAAACAAATAGAGTGAGAAGTCAATTTTAACTTATTTATTATTTATCTTGATATTCTAATAATTGTGAATTGTGATACCTATAATAGTCTCTAGCTAAAATTAGCTTAACCAATCACACCATGTCAGCTCATAAAATAAGTAGTAGTCTAAAGGAAATTATTAAATACAACACAAACATGTTATCGCTTATACATAACCATATATAACCATTGAAAATTCAACAACAATTAAAAGAAATAACAATTAAAAAATTATTTAAAAGGATAATTACATTGATCATCATGCAATTTTCTCATTTTTTACTTTGCTTCAATTCTTTTAGAAATTACACTTTAAATCCTAGAGTTTATACATTTATGACATTTTACATCCCCACCATGATGCGTCAAAAAATAAAGTCAACAAAAAAAATTGAATTACTTATAAAATTGTTATTATATTTTAATTAATGATCAAAGAGCCCTTATATTAAATATTACAACTTTGTCATTAATTTTTTTAAGAAAAAATACTAGCCACCACCCTCACCCTTTTATCTTTCCCTTTCTCTTGAATTGCCTGGAGATATGATATAATTTCTTATTAAGATTTTCATACCTAGAAAAACCTATAACCCATAAATTTATAATCAATATCACACACACACACACACACACACATATAATTATTAGCTCTCTATTTTATGTAACTGCCTTCACTTATAATAATAATAGAAAAGAAAACAAATAAATCACTCCCTAAAATTGAAAAAATAATTTTACCATTCTTATTATTAGTTGCCATAATACTAGTAGAAATAGAAGAACACTCAACTACAATAAGAGAAGATGGGTCTATAAGTTGTTAAGGATGAAGATTTGGGTCCCCAAGGGGCGTAGCGTGATGGCAAAGGATTTGAGATCTGCACAGCAGGTCTCGAGTTCGAGTTAGGGCGTGCACCTCTTATAAGAGCCTGGGACAGCCGGGGTTTTACTCCCTCACCTGGGCCCACAAAGTGCGCTTTCCGGGGGGGTGAGGTTTCCTCGAATCCAAAAAAAAAACAAAAAAAAAAGGATGAAGATTTGGATGTTCTCTTTTCATGCTTCTTTTTTGTAGGTTTGATTTTAATTTTAATTTTATGAGTGAGATTTTTATATTGATTGAATTATTTTTCTGGGTTTGAGTGAGGAGTTCGTGTGATTACAAGATCAAATTGGTAAAGGGAAAGGGTATTAAAAAGAGATTGAAAACGTGATTTATGTGTAAAACAAGCAAAACACAATGGTAAAATAATTAAGAGTAAAAGAAGATCAAACCCATATCGATAAATGATATAAGTTTGTTTAAAATGAATTTTATGATATGGGTTTCTTAAATTTTATGGTTTTATGATATAGATTTTTTTATTGGTATTTTGAATTTAGGGTGTTTAATATAGGTTTATTTATAGGTATTATGAATTTTGTGTTGTTGTTAAAACATATCAAACACAATATTGACAAGCTCCAAGCTAAATTAGTATATAAAAAAGGATTTTTATGATCAAAGGACCAATTTATGATGGGTTAGAATTGGTCAACAAAAGACCAGAAAACAAGACATTTAAAAAGAAAGGTAAGACCAAAAAAATAAGAAAGCTTTTATAATTAAAGGATTAATTTCATTGATTGATGGTTTAGAATTTAGAATAATGTGGTTTGAATTTTTTTTCTAGATGTGATTAGGTTTGTAAGTGTTTGAAATATAATTTATATAAAAGGGTAATTTAGTCATTTTGTAATTATAGGATGTTTAATATAATTATTCCTTAATTGAATTAATAAAATGTTTCCTCTTTCAGAGAAGAGATTTTAGCTTTTTATATGTATAATACATACCTGAATAATCATCTGAAAGATTCTCATGCACCTTTTAAATCAACATAATTCTTATAAAATTACGACTTTCAATATAAATTATTTATTTATACCTCATAATTGTATCTCTATGTTCATATTTTAGATATGCAGCTTTATCCAATAAAATAGCATTAGTGAATTCTTTAATCAACTCATCCTTTTCATAACTAAACAATACCTCCTTAATACACTTAGAAACTACCATACTTATAGTCAAGTATTCTTTATCTTCCCTCTTTAAAAATGCATCCACAATAATATATTCTTTCTCACTTCTATAGTGAATCTCATAATTCAAACCCAACAATTTAGTTAAACCCATCTTCTAAACTATATAATAAATCATTTACTCCAGCATATACTTCAAGATCTCATTATTAAATTTAACGATAAACTTTTCATATTCCAAGTAATACCTCTATTTTTGAATTGCTTACAAGAAGGGTAACCCTAAATGCCTCTTAGTTGAAAACTTGTTAATTTAAGCTAATGGCTTACCCTATTAAAAAAACACTACTTATTCCAAAATCACTTACATTAATCTCTAAAATGAATGGGTTTGAAAAATCAAGCAAATAAAGGAATGAAATGGCACTTACAGCACTATAACTTCTCAAATGCTATTTTAGCTTCCTATTAACCCGTTAGAAAACCAAGACGAAAACAATCCAATGAGAGCCTACCAAAGAAACCAAGAACATCTTCTATCTTTACCCATACCGTTAGGAGAAATGTATACAAAACTTCTAAGTGTAGGTCATCTGGCTCATTTTTCATTTCCACTATTAAAGCCTCTTTTTCTAAATTGGGAGAAACTAGACCTAACATGTGAGTACTATACCGGAAACCTGGCTATAATATTGATACTTGCTCAGCAATCGAGAGGAAGCTCTTGCAATTATTCAAAACAAGATGGATAGCCTTTGAAGATATCCCTAACATCAATTCCAACCCCTTGCCTAATCATACTTTTAGTTGTGGAGGAGTAAATGTTGTGAAGTTTAAAAGAAAAAAAAAGGTTTTAAAGGTAACTATGGATAAGTTGTATGACATGTTAGTGCAAGTCGAGTATTTGCCAATAAAAAATGAGTGAGGTTCAAGAAAAAGTGGCAGTTTTTATCGATTCCACAAAGTAATGAGACATAACATTAATGAATGTGAAGAGTTTCACTAGAAAATGATACAAATGATGACTTAAATAGAGAATAACAAAAATGATGATGCTATAAGTATAATAAGTTTTCAGTAGGTGTGAAATATAATTGAACAACATGACCACACATAAAAAGCTACTCTAACTATCTTTCTTGTACATCTTTATTCATTTTATTTCCTTTCTTTTCTTTTGGTATATTACATTTTTCTCTCATTTTATTAACTTAAAAATAAGAGAATCCTTATTCTAAGTATTCTTATATTAAATATCAGACTTGTTTTTAATAAAAAACATGAAATATAACCCATATTTATTTTATTTATTTTTAACTTAAAACCCTCTTAAAAAAAACTGTGAAAAGGTATAGATTCATTTGAATTTTTTTGAATATAAAAAAACCAAAAAAGTTGAATAATTCATTTAATCAAATCAAGTTAAACTTTTTAATCATTTGCAAAATTTTCACGAGATTTAATGGTCTTTCAACTAAAAGGCCGAATATGTCAGCCCTCTATCTGAATGGGCCCACACAACACTGACTGTAACGGCCCAGACCAGACCACCCTCTGTAACGGTGTAAAAAAATGTGTTCTTGTTCTTCAATCGGCAAGGCAGCAGCGAAAGAAGATCGAAACGGCAGCCATGGCAGGAGGAGGTAAGAGAAGATCCAATCACAACCACAAAACCAGAAATAAAAAATTCGACAACAGAAACATCAGAAAAGACAGTGGGGCCAGCAGTAGGAGCAGAAGAAGATCGAAAGAACTTCGAAATTCTCTCTTTGTTGAAGGCGGAGTCTTGGCGGATTGGTCCCCTATCCATTCAGGTCCCCTGATTCTTTCTCTCTATTCATTTTTTTCTCTGTTTTGGAGTATTTTTGTTGGGAAAGATCGAAACTTTCAAGTTCAGTTGAACTTAATTTTGAACTGAATTAGGGGTCTCTCTCTCTCTCTCTCGATTTTTTTTGGTGTTTAATTGCAGGAAGGAGTAGTAATGTGAAATCGAATTCCAAGTCGGGTTCGAAACCGGGGAATTCTAATCAAGGAAAAGCGTGTTCGGGTTCTAAGAATGCACCGCGTAAAGCCAATGGAAATGCTTTTGTTTACAACTATCCTTGTTTTGATCTTCAGGTATTTTTTACTAGGAGTTGCTTTCCAGCTATTATATGCAACATGTATGAGTAGACTGGATAAAGAGAACTATCCTGCAAACTCCTAATGGGGTTTCAATTTAGAATCGGAGTGATTAAATTTTTTGTGTGCCTCCTTTTCGTTCTGTGGTTTTGGTCTAGGGTTT
>Ga0325410_1006349_pt1 | contig 12987 bp, 5 predicted proteins | sample PopdelMetagenome_16_FD_206182 | JGI IMG/M metagenome (GOLD analysis project Ga0325410, IMG submission 206182) | Populus deltoides microbial communities from Bellville, Georgia, United States - Xylem-PdIQD-R3 | ecosystem: Host-associated > Plants > Phyllosphere > Stem > Wood/Secondary xylem... | reverse complement strand
ATGGCTCCTGATGAAGTCACCTTCATTGGTATTTTGTCTGCATGTAATCATGCTGGCATGGTTGATCACGGCCTAAAATTGTTCAAATGCATGAGTAAAGTGTATGCTATAGAACCATTGGCGGAGCACTATGCTTGTATGGTTGACTTGCTTGGACGGGTGGGGAGGTTAGACGAAGCCTTTGAAATAGTGAGGGGAATGAAGGTGAAAGCCACTGCAGGAGTATGGGGTGCATTACTCGGGGCTTGCCGTGCACATGGGAATCTGGAACTTGGAAGCCTAGCTGCTCACAAGCTTTCGGAATTTGAACCTCATAAAACATCAAATTATGTGCTCTTGTCAAACATTCATGCAGAAGCAAACAGATGGAATGAGGTGCAGGAAGTAAGGATGTTGATGAACGCAAGTAGCACGGTAAAAGAACCGGGATGCAGCTGGGTTGAGGTGAGAAATCAAGTGCACGGCTTTCTGTCAGATGATTCAACTCAGTCTAGACCGGATATTGGCGTTACCCTGGCAAGCTTAAATTCTCACATAAGAAACGCATTTCACATTTCTGAAGTGTCTGCTTGACTATACGAATTTACTTTGGAGGTCACAGTTTGTTCATCTGTGTTCTATTAGCAACTTGTACATTAGGAAATATACAATTCAATGTAAACTATGTAAACTCAGAACAGAATGCCTCAGTCTTGAGCTGATTCATTTCTTTTCGGTGGTGTTTGAAATTACAGTCTTACCATACATTTGAAAATTTTATGATTTTTTTAGTTTTAAAATAATTTTTTTTTGTTTTTGGATTGTTATTAAAAATATTTTTTTAAAAAAAATTATTATGGATACACACATAAAATTTAATTTTAAATTTTATTATTGAATATTTTTTTTTTCAATTAATTTGCCTTTCTGAAATTCTAATAAACACAAAAATTAACTTAAACAAACTAGAAAATCTGGAAAAAAATAATAATAACATAACTAAGCCAAAAAAAAACCTTTTGTTCTACTTTGAAGGTCTTCCGTCAGTGAACCAGAATCTCCTAATAAAATTTAAACATCATCCAATTATCAACTCGAAAGTTATGAGCTTTTTCATGGACTAATCACTCTATATAACTCAGACCTCTTCTTATTAAATATCTGTACAGAGCTCTTCATATAGCTCAATGATGACAGATCAACAACTATCAGATCAGAACCACTTACATTGATGGAGAAAGGCGAAGTAGAAGTTTTCTAACTGACGAGTTGCAAAAGATAACAGCATAGTTATACAAATGAGAAACAACCCCATTGAAAGAACCAACTAAAAGAAACCTAACAGGTAAACGAATTTAGAAGTATAGTTATGGTTGTTTTTTAAAATATATTTTATATTGAAATATATTAAAATAATATTTTTTTTATTTTTTAAAAATTATTTTTAAAATCAACATTAAAATTATCCAAAATATACAAAATAAATTTAATTTTAAAAAAAATACAATGAATAATTAAAACTTTGACTAATGTTTTAGTGGCCGTTTGGAAAATCGATTTGCACCGTGTTTTAAACAGCCACTAAAACATTGGTCAAAGTCTTGATTATCCAAATGTCATAAGCTGCCATTTAACATAAAACAACCTTTGTCAAGAAACTATCTTTCCTGTCGTTTTCTTCTATACGTAAGAATTTCATTTGGGATTGAGGCCTGGTTAAATCCCTGTAAATTTCTTCTAGGATGCTTTGCCACTTGAAAACATCGAGTCAGACATCTTCAAGTCTATTTGGAAATGCTTGCAAGCATTTTCAAATCCGGCTTTGTCATTGTCTTTTTTCTGCATGACTCAGCTTATTTAGCTTTCTTGTCATTAATGTCACTGTACACAAGGCGTGGATTTATAAGCGATAAAAATGTGTTTGGCTAGAGTAACAGAGATATAGATATAAAATAAATTTGTTTATGTTATAGTTTTAAAATGAATTTCTGTGTTTTTAAAATAATTTAAAATAGGAGTTACAAAGGGATATATCTTTTTTGTTTCTCTCTTCTATTTCGAGCTATGGTGATCAAATGCTTGGTGATAGAACTATGAGACTCAATATAACATTTTCATCCCTTCTAGTTAGTTTCCGATTCTTCTTCTCTGCTGCTGGAAGCCGCAAATAGCACTTACCATTCTCCCTCCCTCCCACTGCGACACAGACAATGGTAATTTGAGTTTGGCTTGCTGTATATTGTGTGCTTGAGCTTGTTTGTGTTTTTCTATGGATCGAAGGAACAAAAGACAAAATTAAAGGGCCAGATCGTAAAAAACCCTCTTAAATTTCAGGAAAAAAGAGAGAAAATTATGTTAATTTCCATTAGTTATTAACAATTGGAATAACATCTAAACGTTTTGAAACTTATAGGGTAACATCGAAAATTCTTAAGATACAAAAGTAGAAGAGCAACATTCATGACTATGTATATGCATCGTAATTTGCATTGCAGCAATCACCAAGTCCTTTTATTTACAGATCTATTAAGATTTTATTCCAAACCTGTGCAGGAGTAGAATAACTTGTGATTTTAACCCAGCTATACTAACGACAACATATACTGATATGATCAAGGATTGGATTGAAACGACTTTCCTGTCGAACCCCTTTGTGCCTGTATGAATATAATGAGAAACTACAAGATCCTATACATCTCTATCTATGGATATGTCGAAGTATATCAGACTCTTCTTTCTTTACATTATTGAAGTTTCCTACAGCTTCTCAGACCTTCAAAATTCTGTGTACGATTCCTGGAATATAAGAAATGTGTGTTTGACCTTAATCGGATGACTCTAGCAAAGGTTTCTATAGTGCAATTAACTGTGACTGTAACCATTCAAATGTGACTTCTGCCATTTCCATGCAATCTGCAAACTCTTCTTAAGGTCAGTATATTGAGCTTTCCAGTTTAGCTCTTGTTTTATTTTGGAAGGGTCACTGAAGACCTCAGCATAGTCTCCTGGCCGACGATTGAGGTATTCAACCTATATGTCCACACCTGTTGCCTTCTTACATGCTTCGACAAACTCCTTCACTGATCTACCTGTGATTGAAAGGAACCAAGCAATCTTCAGGATCAAGAAATGCAAGAAAAACTGAAACACTCAAAATGGAAAAATATGAAATTGAATTTCAACAAAAAAAATATAGTAAAAAAACCTTTTCCTGTTCCAACATTGTAAATGCCAACTTTTCGAGGCTTTGCATGGGCAAGAGCTTTCACATGGGCATCGACCAGGTCAGTGACATCGATATAGTCCCGTACACACGTGCCATCAGCAGTTTTATAGTCTATCCCTTTAACCTGAAGCCATTGACATAAGCAGAACTTCACTTCCTTGATGTGAGTATGATCATATATATTAATCGATTAATATCATAGGGAGGTAGCCCCATGTTAAGCTACCTTGAGTCCTGGTATTGTGATTTTCTGTTTCAAGTTACCTTGAGTCCTGATATTATTCCTCGAGCTGCATCAAAACAAGCGCCAGAGATTCGGCCATGCTCACGAAGTTCAGGTTGCGGAGCTTCCCCTAATCTTCCTTCTGGATCAGACCCAATAACATTGAAGTATCTGTAAACATGGGCATTATTTTGATCAGAGTGCTGGCTGCTGGGCAACAGTGGAAGAAACATATCTGTGAAATTAGGTAGGGAAAATTCATGCAAAATCACTAAATTAATTTTCAGAGAACAGGGATAACTGATTCATCATCGAATTCAGAAATTGTACTTCAATGTCTGATAAATACTGTCGAAGTCCTCGATAGGACATCCAGGATTAAGCAGAGGGAAACATGGTACTAACAACAATCGAAGCCAGAGCACCACTCACCTTAGGATCATGACAGCCATGTCAGTGGTTTTTGAGAAGTCAATTATGATATCTTCTGCCATTTTCTTGGCTTTTCCATAGGGGTTGATTGGAAGCTGAAATCACACACCAGTTAAACGAGTGAAGCACGAGGAAAAATGAGCTATGGAGACATTTCGTCCTTGAGTCAGAATAATCTTCAACACAAGAATTACAAAATTCCTCTGTAGTTGAACAGACATGCTAGAGTCACTACTGGTCAAAACCTCAAGGAGCTATTTGATATCTACATGGTCTAATTCATATTATATTTTTTAGTTAAAGAAGAGGTTTCTGGCATGTCATATGGGGATTGAGCTACAGCATTTGCATATTCTTGGGGGAAAACTCATCATAGTATAGAACCAAGAATGATAGCGTAAACCAGAAACTTACCTAAGGAGTTTGTTCTGTAATCGGCATCTTAACAGGCTCGCCGTAAGTTGCACAAGTGCTAGAATAAATCAATGTCTTCACCTTATGTGCTGCCATTGCTTCTAAAACTACCAAGGTATTTGATGTGATGTTGTGATAATATCTGCACAGCATGGTAAAAATTAATTCTAGAGACAACTGCTAGCAGATACATTGAGATGACAAAGAAGAACTGTACTTCTATGAAAAACAATTTAAGACAGTGACCGGATGCAAACAGTAGATTTAGCAAGATAAATGTTTGAAATTGAAGATTCGAAGTATACCTGAGAGGCTCCATTGTACTTTCACCAACATATGCAACAGCAGCGAAATGCATCACAGCATCAAATGCATTTTCAGCAAAGATTTTGTTTACAGCTTTTGCATCTCCCAAGTCTGCGTATATGAACTGTAACCGCCCAGGCTCCGGAAATAGATCTTGGAGAACTTTAACAGCACCCAGATTCCCTCGAGAAAGATTGTCCTGATAGAGATTATAAATCCATGAAATCACATAGTTAATTCAACATAAGAACTCATATGCTTAGACCAAAAAGAATTCAAGTTTCCCGAATGAATTAAACATACCACTATAGTTACACGGTATGAATCCTTCAAGAGTCGAAGTGCAGCATGAGAGCCAATATACCCAGCACCTCCAGTCACTAAGGCGTGCGTTACGCCGAGCTCATGCTGGGAGAACTGGATTTCATAAAGAAAGAAAATGTCACACACAGCAAGAACTATTTGTCCTCTTAAGACTCTAATGAAGGACTCACAAATACAGGGCCCCTTTTCCTTTTCTTGATAAGAGCTGGTAATAAACACTGATATAGATTATAAAATCCACATGGATAACAGGCATAGATTGTATGTACACGGGTTTCATATATCAAGAGAGTAAGATACCAAGCTGAGGCTGCTATAAGTAGGTGACTGGTTCTGCTTGAGGATGATAATGCATACTGTAATGCAGAGCGCAGCTGCAATAATTTTTCCAGCACATCTGCTCTTTCGTCTTGAATCCAGATAATCCATGCCTAATGGCACAAATATATTAAGTGGCAACAAAAATCAAACTTCAAATATTAGATATATGATCAAGGAATTTTCACAATAAACTCAGCTTAAAGGTGCATGCCATCACAGTACTGTACTGATCAGCGAGATTCAAAAACATGAAGTTAGAGCTGAGGAGTAGGCATAAAAAAACTGAACAACACAAGATTTCCAATTCATTATCTCCAAAGAAAGCCAAATCCAGAAAAGAATCCATCCCACCAACACAATTTCCAGCTAAAAAGTTATCTTCAATACCAGTCTGCTAAACAAAACCAAGATCAGATTTTTCCCTCACAAGTTGAAAAACCAAACACTTCTACAGGAACCCTCCTAAAATCCAACCACAAAACAAACTAAATATTGCAGTTCTGGTAAAGAAAGCACGCATGGCCAGTGTCAGAAGGAAGTAAGAATAGAAAGAGAACATAGAGATTAACTAGCCAGAGAATCAGACAAACCTCTTCAAATATTCTAAGAGAACATGGAACTGATCAAAGAATCAGACAACCTTTTTAGTGATTTTAAGAGAACAGAAGGACACCAAGTGTCAAGGACTGAATGAGTTGTGAAGATAAGTAGCTGGAATATTATACGAGCATTTAAAGTCAACTTGTAGCAGGGATGTTGAATTTTCTACTTGGAAATGAATAAAGAATGGACCAGTTGTGAGGATGTGATGGAAAATCAAAGGTAAAGACTTTGAAAGTGGGTGCTGAAACTGCCATTGTTGAGAAAGAGAGACTTGGACCAAGTTCAATGGTCTTCATGGATACGGTACCTTTCGAAATGAGAGGGAAATTCAGGCAATGCAGAGTAATAACTCCACATTCGTGTTTTCAAAAGCGAAAAGAAATTCGATGCATATATGCAGAATAATAATTTTTATGTTTTTTATATATTTTAATGTATTGATAAAAAATAATTTTTAAAATTAATAAAATATTATTTAAATATATATTAAAAAAAACTTTTAAAATTTAACCGCTACCAATCCGACTCTACCACCCCAAATCCTAGTGTCCTTGCCAGGGAGAAATGGTTTGCGTACGGTACATGCAACCCATGGTCCCAACATATATATATGCCAACCACCCCATGACACCTCAACTCTTGATTAATGCATGAGAGGGACCTCTTTTATATATATATATATATATATATAAAAATATATATATATATATATATATATATATATATATAAAAGAGGTCCCTCTCATGCATTAATCAAGAGTTGAGGTGTCATGGGGTGGTTGGCGACCAAACGATCACTCAAGATTTGACCTGAACAGTGAGTGAATTGGTTCCATATTATCATCTTTAATTAAAATCAAAGACTCTGTAAGGCACTTTTTTTTAAAAAAATAAATACATTAATAATCATATAAATTGACTCTTTCAAAATCTAATGATAGGTTTTACTTTTTATCAGACTATAAAAAATAAAAATTATTTAGTTAAATAAATATTTTTCCACTAATTCCATAAAAAATATATTTCAAACCTTGATTTTATAAAAATTAAAATACTTAATTTTTTTATTGACAAAGATGTACTTTTAATTTATTTTACAAATAAAAATTCTTCAAATAACCGTTTTAAATTAAATATATATTTTTAATCTATTTTTTTTAACTCCAATTAAAAAAACACTAAAAAGGTTAAATTATAAATGTCAAATCTATTTTGGAGATTAATCTCCTAGATAACTAAATTAGTAGATCAACTTAGAGTGTACTGAAATAAATAATTTTTATTGTTTTGAAAGATATTGAAGTAATTGGGTTTTGAGGTGTTTAGAAGTATGAAAAAAATGTTATTTTTTAAAGTATTTTTTTTATTTAGAAATATATTTAAATAATATATTTTTTTTAATTTTTAAAATTCATTATTTACATTGGTATATTAAAATAATCCAAAAACATTAAATTTATTTTTTTAAATTTTAACAAAAAATAAATTGAATTTCAATATCAAACGAGCACTTAAACTTAATTTGATTTATAAAATTAAATCACTAAAACACCAACTCAATTAAATAAATTTAATCAAATCAATATAAATATATTAGATTTAACTAAGATTAATTTGAGTTAAACTCAACTTGTCAAGCCGAGTCGGATTTAATTATTGCGGCCAAGACAGTTACAATAAAACATATTTTAAGGTGTTTATTTCCGTATCAGATTAATTTACTGTTAACATCATCTACTTGAATCTATCTAAGACTCCATTTGTTTTATGAAAAATAATTTTTTAAAAATCACTTTTGAAACTTCCATGTGTTTGTTTACTATTAAAAAAATTGATTAATAAAAACACTTAATAGTAAAAAAAAAAATTGACTTGGTTTTTTAAAAAATATTTTCCTTTTATTATAGGTAGAAAACATTTTAAAGAAATTGTGGAAAATTTAGAAATATCTTGTTATTTGTTGATTGAATCAAATTTGGTATTGCTATATATTTTGTTTTGATTTTTTTTTAATTTCATCCATTAAAATTTGATTTATTTTGATTTTTATATTAATTTTGGTTTTAATTTGTTTTTGTTACTTGTTTTCTCTTATTATGTTTTAATTAAAAATTTTTATCTATCAGATTTGATTCATATATTATAGATTGTTGTTTATTTTTATTTAAAATAATTTAAGAAATTATAATTTTTTAATTTCATATTCTTTTAACTTTTTAATTTTTCAAATTTATTTATTTTATTTTAATTATTATTTATTTTATTTGAAATAATTTATGACAATATATATTTTTTTAATTTCATCTTTCAATTTTTTATCTATAAGATTTTGTTTTAATCTTTCAGTAAACTTGAAAAAAACAATATTAATAATTATTTTTAGTATTTTTTATATAGCTAAATATTAAAAAAATTTCTAATTTATTTTTAAAAATACTATTAAATATTAAAAAAATATTTACTTTTTAAAATTATTTTTTTTTAAATATTTTTCAGCCAACAATCAAATTATAATTATTAGAAAATATTTGGTGTTGATGTTTAAAAGTTTATATTTGTTGACCATCAAGTAAAAAATACACACCTCTCCTTCCTCTTGCCCTTTCTTCTTCGATGCTGAATAATAATCCCTCTCTTCCTCTCTTTGTAGAAGAGAGGGGTTTCTTCCCTTCAAAATAAACCCTAAACTTCCCTTTATTTTCCTCTCCATACCATTCCTCTACACTCCCAGCTCCTTCTTTTGAGCAAATCTTAAATTACTCGCTTAAGGGTTTCTTTTTTCCAGTAAAAAACTAGAAAACGACGTAGTTTGTTCTGGAAATCTAGGGTTTTCTTTCTTTTCCCTTTTTCTTCTTTGCTTGTTTGCAGGTTTTTGTAAATATGGAGCGATCTGATGGCAAGGATTTCAAAGAATTCACTGAATCTTCTTCAGGTTCTTACCTCTCTCTTGCTCCAATTATTTGATTTTTAGTTTTTTTTTATGATTCTATGTATTTGATTAAAAAAACTGATTCTTTTTGGGATTGGATTTAAGGTTTTTTTTTTTTTCCTTTTTCATGCTGGGATATGAAATATTATTAAAAAGAGAGAGAGCTTTTAGACTCTAAAGGGATTTTTATAGAATCTAAAATCTTGGGATTTAAGAAAGACTAGGTTTTTTTTTTTTTTTTTTGGGGGGGGGGGGTTGTGATTCTGGGTAGGGATAGATTCTTTAGATTTGGGAATATACTTAAATTTAGCGTAGGGATGATTTTTGGGTTTTGTGTTTACGAAGTTTGTGGCTTTTTAAATCAAAAGTCTCGTTCTTTTGTTGTTTGAATGAATATCGAGCTTTGAATTTTATTTATTTATTATCTTGCGATGTAAAGCAAGTTATGATATATGGTGAGTAAGTTGGTTTTGAATTGTGTGAATATTAGTTTGGATAGCGTGATTTTAGGTTGGATCAGTAATGTGCTAGTTAGGTGCGTGGCTTTCGATAGTGGTGATTGGAACTTTACATGATTTTCTGGTAACCTAGTCTTTACTAGATAGAATTGCTGTGATGCGATTTTGTTAGTGTATGCTATAGCTGAAAACCCATCTCGCATGGCAAGTTTTTATAGCTGATGCCTAGCTTCTGTTACGATTTTTTTTTATTTTCTTGAACTTCTTCAGGTTCTCTCATCATATCAGGTCAATTTTATTGGATGCACATTGGGGCTTATTCTGATGCATTTTGTTTTACTTGTTAGTCCTTGTCTTTTACTCCTCTGTGAAGGGTGCAATCTAGTCTTCTATACTAGAACGTGAATTCAGATAACTCATAGTTTTCCTACTGCTTCATGAGTTTGTCAAGCTTGCTCTTCTGTTAACTCTGCAACTTCATAACTTTTTTTTTCAAACTATCTTTCAGGTGCACTCTTTGACGCTTCGCAGTACGAATTTTTTGGTCAACATGCTGTGGAAGAAGTGGAGTTGGGTGGTTTAGAAGATGAGGGTGAGAATGTTTTGCTCGGGCCCACCAATGATGAGTACCGTTTGTTTGATAGAGATGAAGTAAGATATTTTTTTTGCTTCTCTAATCCTTTCAGCATTTATTCTCACCATCGCTCTTTTACTGAAAACATTTTAATTCATGACTGCTGAATATAATTAGCTTAATGTTTTATCCATTTGAATCTGTTTGATTATATGTACCATATGTGTATTATTTTTGGATGCAGATATCAATTAAGATCTTGTTACTAAGTAATTGATTGTCATTATAGCTGGAGGCTTGATGTCGTTGGCTTCATTGTGCATTTATTACTAAACTGGTAGTTTAGAGTTAATCTATCAAAACTAAGAAAGATTAAAAACATAATACTGAACTAATTATGGCATTTTAAAACATTTTGTGTGTGTGTGTGTGTGTGTGTGTGTGTTTTGATTTTTGAGTGGTAATTATTGTTTTGAAAACTAAGAGGTTGCTGATATATAGTTCCATTTTCAAATGGTAATCACTCTTATAAATGATCTTTATATGTGTGCAAAATTAAGTTTCCCTGTCCTTTCTGGTTGCGGATACATGGTTCCATTTTCAAATGGTAATCACTCATAAATGATCTTTAGATGTTTGTATAATGAAGTTTCCTGGTTCTTCTTTCTCGTGTATGAGATAAATTCATTTGTGACTTGAGAAAAGAAACTAAAACCTCTCAATTCATAAGTTGCATCTGATGTTTAGAAGCTTGATGGTAAGAAGTTGCCAGTCTGCTGTCAGCAGCCAAATGTTCTTCCTGTTGTTATCGTCAAAAAAGGATCCTGTAGAGGAGAATGGCCTATTATGTGCTTAAACTATTTGATGTCAGCTACGTCTGTTCTTTCCTGTGTTTTTATCATTTCATTGTCCATTGCAATGTTTGTTTCACTCTTATCTGAAGAGTTATTGAAAAAGAAAGATAAAACTTTTATTTGTTTGTCAGGTACTTTTCTGTTCTGTTGCAGCCAGCTATTGTGTACCACTGTTTGCTATACTATGACACATTTATAAGCTAAAAAATATTCTTCATGCTTCTTAAGGCTGTGGTTGATTTTTCTTCTAAACACTTGATTATTCTTTAACAGTAATAGACTTGCCTTTTGTTTCAGAATCGAGTATTGATTTAACTTCTAGGGGCATGAATTGCTGCTGTAATGGCTCTCATTTTTGTTCTCTTCTTTTTTTCCTTTTGATTTCAGGGTGTATGTTTAGGATCTTTATCTGAAATTGATGATCTGGCAAGTACTTTTGCTAAGGTTAGATTCTTTAACTTTTATGGTTATGTATAACATAATACTCAATGAGTTTTGCATGTTTTATATTTCATTCCTATATTTTCTGTTTATTAAGATGTCAAGTTTAGTTATTATCATAGAAATTGTGAAGGGTGCAAAAGCTAGCTTGTAGATTTTTTGGTAAGTGCTTAAAAACTGCATAGGTTGAATTGGTTCTTATGATGCATCTCAATTTAAAAAATATCAAAATGAAGTTTTCTATGATGGTTTTGTCTGAGTAAAAGGGATAGATGCTAAGTTATGAGTTCAAGGAAGAGAGACAAAAAGTGGAAGGGACAATTGTGTCGATTGTTCTCTTGATCTGAACATATTCTGTATCATTTGTTGGTTGCATTATACCTTCACCTCGATACCCACCTCCTCTTCATCTCTTATTGTTAATAAAAATTTAAGAATTTAGGAGCATGAGAGAACATTTTCACAATGAGGATTAATTCATCTCCATAGCAGAATACAGGAAATGGAAAATTAGATCAATAAAAGTAAGGTATTGCAGCGCCAGTGAAATGTAAGCTGAAGATATCTTGTCAAATGCTGCAGAAGCAATGCTCTATTGAGAGGGCCTAGAAAGTAATCTTTCTACCCTATAGTTGCTGCTTGGGAGGGAGTGGGTCTTTGAACATTCTTGAATTCTGGTCAATTCAAATGCTCCAAATCACAACAAACATTGTAAACATGTCAAAAGTATTCTTCTACCTCAGTGAATTTCAGTACAACTACTACACACAAGATGTAGCACTCTTCCCCTTTCCAACCTTGCTTAATTCATCAAAAGCTAATTTCTGTCTATCATCTCGGTTTGGAAAAATAACTGAAAAACTCTGTTAAATGAGTTCTATGTAGCACATGTATGCATTGAGGAGGTCAAATGAGGAAGGCCAAGATTCTCTATGAACTGCCTCAAAGAGTATGAACTGAACATGCATTTTCTGTTAGATGAGTTTTGGTTTCTAAACCTGAAACTGCCATCATAAGCATTAGCTGGTCTAACATTAACTTTGAGATGAGCAACAATAATCAAATACTTCCCTTGAGCAGGTCAGGCCCAAGCTAGGGAAGTTAGGATGAGCTCTTGTCATTATATCACATTATTCTTCTAGGATAATGCTCTCTATATTCTCTGCTACTATTGTTTATAATCATCTTGCCTCTGGTATCTTTTCCAACCTGTTTGAGGGATGCTTTCTAATTTTTTTTGTTGGATTGTGAATTTGTTGTCCACCTACACAGTTGAATCGAGTTGTAACTGGACCCAGGAATCCAGGAGTTATTGGTGACAGAGGATCTGGATCCTTTTCGAGGGAAAGTGAGTTCAACTGTTACTTTTTGTTTACATTATCTTGTTGCACTAAATCAAGAAGTTTACTAGATTTATTATTCTGTAAATTTGCTTTCTGAGTGCTGAGCATTTTATACGATCATGTGATTGGGGAGATTTGATTCTCATATAATTGTTGTCAGCTTATTTGTGAGCCAAAAAGTATTATTGAATAGAAATGCTTTCATTCTTTGTTGTCGGCTTGAAAGTGAATTATTACCTGAGTTTTCTTCTCCATTTTATTTAATTTATGAAGCATTTCATTGTTTTTCTGACTTTATTGAGTGTTTTCTATAAGCCTGATAATTTGTCAGATATTTTTAGCAGGAGTCCTTACATATGTATGCAGGTCAGAAGTCATTCCCATCAATAAGATGGAGTGGCTTCTTGGCTAAACTTAATTTATTTATTTTTTTGGTTTCTGCTAACCATTTTGAGATTGATTTAGTCAGTCTCATGAACTTCTGGTACATCCATCATATCACTTTGCGGCAATTAGTATGAACAATTTTGCTGTGCCAGATGGTTGCTTGTCCCCCGGTT
>Ga0325410_1006346_pt1 | contig 12992 bp, 4 predicted proteins | sample PopdelMetagenome_16_FD_206182 | JGI IMG/M metagenome (GOLD analysis project Ga0325410, IMG submission 206182) | Populus deltoides microbial communities from Bellville, Georgia, United States - Xylem-PdIQD-R3 | ecosystem: Host-associated > Plants > Phyllosphere > Stem > Wood/Secondary xylem... | reverse complement strand
ATGATGAAGAAGACGAGATGTTTTCGTGGATCTGCGGGCTTCCTTTGAACGACAACGTTTTCCCGAGCTCAGTCAAAACGCATCGTTTAAGTTGATGTTTTGGGGTGTTCTGGCCTCAGGCCCATCACACTCGCTGTGGAAACCGAAGAGCCTCTACGGGTTGAATTTGGGATCTTTTAGGTGGGCCAGACCCATTGCCAGGCTGGTTAGTCCACCTATTCTTATTGGTAGAAGGATACCGTGTGGGTCCAATTTTTTTAATTGAGAATATATCCATTAATAATAATAACAATAATAATAATTGTTATAGAAGGCATGTTTATGCAGGGGTAAATATTTTTTAGTTAATTATTTATAAATACCCTTAATTTTTTAGTTAATTATCATTTGTTGTTGTGTGCAACTTTCACCGTATTCTACATAATAGCAAATCAAATTGAAAATGCATTAATTAATAAATTATTAAATAAAACATGTTAGTTTATAGAAAAAATTACTTGACTTAAGGTTTTCATGGGTTTCAATATTATCTATTAAGGTTCTGATATTAATTGGAATTGCTCCATGATACAACTAATTTTGATAACAAACAAGAGCTTAAATTGTTGTTGGAGATTAGAAAAAAAAAACTTTAATATTGGTTAAGTATACAATCATCAGTACTAAAGGTTGGTTTGAAAGTATTTGTCGATATAGGAATAGTTAGCACATGTTCTAAGATCTTTGAAAGGATATTATATTTCAAAATATTATGCTTCTACCAACCTAAAATACATAACTTATCAGCATTAGAATCCTCACAACTATCAATCAAATACCTCTCAACCTCATTTTCACTCTCCACAATATTTTCCTTCTCTAAATATTTTTTGAATTGAGCCAAAGTGGTTGGCATATCATCTATTATAACGACCTGCTTTTTCAAGGCCAAAATTGATGATTTTTTTTTAATCGTTCAATTTTTGGATGTTTTTTACCATATTATTCTTCATATTTATCATTGTATTTTGTTCATTAACAAGGAACAATCTACGTAGGATAACGTAAGTCAACATTCCCATAAAATAGATTCTCAATACACATTCCCATAATATTATTTTTCATACTCATAGGTTTACATTACATCATATTGACATGCTCATAAATTCACATTTTTGTTCTAGTCTCGTTAACATCACGAGATCATACAAGAGTGTCGAATAACAAGTTACACAACTAGTACTTTTGTTATCCTGACCTCATGTAATTTCACAACACGACATCCTCATTAGATGAATACCTCATATGTATATTCATACACATCATATCACCTTGTTCGCACATTCACCTCCGTGTTCCATTTCAGTTTTTCATTACTAGTTTTTATAAAAGGGGTCGGATGACTAATTTAGTGATTAACACGTCCGTTCATATAGAACTCATATCACTCATTACTTGTGAATATATAGTTCTTTTCAAAATGTGTAAGCTACAAAACGGATTTCCCTACGCACCATGTTGGTATGATATCCTTGTTACAACACAAGATAATTTCAAGCATTATAAGCAATTTAAAGAAACATAATAAAACAATATTAGCGTTACATTTCATTCATGGACTAAAAGGGCTTAATTCTATCATTTCTCCTTACTTATGTAAATACCATCGTTAATAATTCATCCTTTACCGAGGTTAATTACAATACTTAAACCCGATCATTCAACTCGAATACCATTACTTGAACTAGCGTTATTCTCTATTTAAAGCATAACAATCGTAGTTCTTTCATATACTTAGTATATGCAAAACATAATATACATGAAAGCATCAATTCTTGAAACTAACTCATAACTCTTAAATCCGGCTATCCTTTTAAGATGTCATTAGTCAAAGCCAATCATTTATTCATCCTAGTCATCCACTTAGGATGCTATTAGTCGAAGCTAGTCATTTATTCATCCTGGTCATCCACTTAGGGTGCCATTAGGATGTCATTAGCCGAAGCTACTCATCAACCAATCAAATGTTCCAGAGGTGGTTTATAAAATTACTATAACATGGTGATATCCTTTGAATTACCCATTCAAACTATTCATAACAACTTGACATTCACTGCAATATAATATTAGACCCTTCGTGATATTCGTACAATCATTCGTCACAATTACATTCAATAAAATACAACAGTAGATCTTTTATAATACTCAAACTATCATTCGTCACAATCACATTCAATAAAATACAACAGTAGATCTTTTGTAATATTCATACTATAATTCATCACCAGCCTAAATTCATAATAGCCCAATCACCATCTCATAGTCGGTTTAATATTCATCGCAACACAATAATATATCCACCTCAAGCAAGTCATTTCAGAACATTAACATTTTCGTCATTGTTTCAACGTTCAACGAGAACCTGATTGGGCATATCATAGTCATTTCAACAATCATCAAGAATTCAATCAAACACTTCATCGTCGTTTCATCATTCATCAAAGATTTAATAAAATATCATCATAAGTAAATTATTTCAAAACATAAATATCATACGAGAAAAAGGTGGAAACCACCTACCTACTCCACCTGCGGGTTATCCTTGTCCTGATGATGGTCCGATTACAGCCGCACCACCTTAGACATCAATGGCCACAAATCAGAACATTTGCATCTTTAAATAACATTCATCACCATACTTATTTCAAGAGTCCATATGTTCACATTCAAGTGTTCCACGTTTTACACCATCATACAATGAAATTATTACAAGCATTTAAGTTATTTATGCCTGGGGGTCTATTGTAGAAAATCGATAGTGAAACTAATTCGCTGCTGGCCACGCAATTTGACAGCAAAAACTGGTTCACTACAGGCCACACAATTCGGCAGCGAAAATTGTTTCTCTGAAGACAACACACTTTCGGCAACGAATCTTAGTTCACTACAAGCCACACAATTTGGCAGCGAAAACTATTTTTGTTGGAGACAACACACTTTAAGCAACGAATCCTAATTCGCTGAAAACAACTCAATTTTGGTAGTGAATCACAATTTCGTTGTAGACAACACAATCTCAACAGCGAATCTGTGATTCACTGCAGACAACACAATTTCGACAGCGAATCACAGATCCGCTGCATATAACACCTTTTCGAAAGCGAACACTGATTCGATGCAGCCAACACACTTTCAGCAACAAATACTAATTCACTGCAGCCAACATACTTTCGGCAGCAAATCACAAATTCATTGTAGAACAAACACTTTCAGTAGCAAACACTGGTTCACTGCAACCAACACACTTTCAGCAGCAAATGCTAATTCGTTGCAGCTAACACACTTTCAACAGCGTATCACAAATTCACTGCAGAACACACACTTTCAGCAGCGAGTGCTAATTTGCTGCAACCAACACACTTTCAACGGTGAATGTTAATTCGCTGCAGACAACTCAATTTCGGCAGCGAATCATAGATTTGTTGTAGACAAAACCCTTTGAGCAGCGAACGCTGATTCGTTACAGCCAACACACTTTTGGCAGCGAATGTTCATTCACTACAGACAACTCAATTTCGGTAGTGAATCACAAATTCACTACAAAACACACACTTTCAGCAATGAACTTTGATTCGCTACAGACAACTCAATATCGGCAGCGAATCTGACAATACAATTTTGACAGTGAATCATAGATTCGCTGCATATAACACCCTTTTAGGAGCAAACACTGATTCACTACAAACAACACCATTTCGGCAGCAAACGCTAATTCGCTGCATCTAACACACTTGTGGCAGCGAATGTTCATTCGCTACAGACAACTCAATTTCGACAGTGAATCATAAATTTGTTGCAGAACACACACTTTTGGCAGCAAACGCTGATTCGCTGCAGCCAACACACTTTTGGTAGCAAATGTTCATTCACTTGAAACAAATGAATTTCGACAGCGAACACTAGTTCGCTGTACACAACACAATTTTGGGCATGAACACATGCATTTTAGTTCCAACATTATATTTGTTCATAGAACCTAGAAGAATCACACAATTTCAAGCATGAACACATGCATTTCAGTTCCAGCATTACATTTGTTCATAGAACCCAGTAGAATCACACAATTTCAAGCATGAACACATGCATTTCATCACACAACATGTTCTGTTCAGCCCCCTCACTACGGCCGGTCATCTTTCCAAGTTCATGCATTTAAAAATTGTTCATTTCAATTTTAAGCATGAACACATGCATTTCATCACACAACATGTTTCGTTCAGCCCCCCCACTATGGCCGGTCATCTTTCCAAGTTCATGCATTTAAAAATTGTTCATTTCCTTTGTTAAGTATTCTGAAATTTGGCCCCCATTCAATCCCATTTTCATCCCTCTTTCTAGTCCAGTTTTTCCTTAACAGCTGGTGCAAGAATCCTAGGCCATTTACTTGGGGTTTCCTTCTCCCTTTTAGTTCCAAGGTCACAAGAACAGGAGGAGAAAGGTTATGGTTCATACCTTATGATTTTAAATGGTTTTAGGAAAGGATTTAATGGTTTTTCTTCCCCTCTGCTACCGGTTTTCTTCCTCTTCTTCTGTTCATTTTTCCTCCCCTTTCTTGATTTCAGCCTTCTGTCACAACCCCTCTCCCTCCATGGCTTTTAGTTATTAATCCTACCCTCTAGCTCTTTCTTTGCTCACATATGCAGTGGAGTGAACATGTAGTTGGGCTGTGTGTTTTTCTCTGGATAGGGGGAAAGGTCTATTGCAGTTGTTAGGGTCGATTTTGGGAAGAGAAGGGTTATTTTCTCTCTTTTTCTCAACTCTCTACACACTCTTCACTTAAGAGGGCTTACATGCAGGTGGTCTGGTAAGTTTTTCTTGGGGGGAAGAGAGGTTCAGTTGCAACAATGGTTGCAGCTGTTTCTAGGGGAGAGGAAGAGTCACTATTTCTCTCTCCTTATATTTATAGCCCCTATAAGTGTGCTAGGGTGTTTGGGCACTGGACCAAGGTTGTCCTTACCCCTCTTTTGAATTATCTTGGGCTGGTTTCTATTCCAATTCTCTCATAGGATAGGCTGGTCCAACACAAATTTTTGTTAGGTTTTATAGTGTTGCTGCCGATTTAGAAATCAGCAGCCAAAAACTATGCTGCTACTGATTTAGAAATCAACATCCAATAACTGTGTCGCTGCCGATTTAAAAATTGGCAGCAAAAAAATTTGTCCCTGCCGATTCAGAAATCGACAACCAATAATTGTGTCGCTGTCGATTCAGAAATCAGCATTAAAAAACTTTGTTGATGCCTATTCAGAAATCGGCAACGAAGAACTGTGTCGCTGTCGATTCAGAAATCAACAGCTATGGTGGAATCATTTTCGGATTTAATTTACTCCTTTTTTTGTTTACATCTACCTTCATGTCATCACTAGAATTAACTTTCGTTGATGGTTGGTATCATCTCCACTTCATCAGCTTTTAAAAAACAATTATACAAACTCACTAAAATAACTTTCACCTTTTTTGTTAGCAATTGTGCTTTGTCATCATCATATAAGTCATTAAAATAGAATTTCACATATTTCAACTTGAAATGTGAATCTAAGACAATAGTCATATATAATAAAAAAAAATTCTAAGTTTTTATACATCTCCCCAATACTTCTCAAACTTTAACATCATGTTCTTCGACATTCCACTTAAAAGATTATCTCCACTTCTATATAATATTTAGGTAAAAAAATGCTTTGCAAATTATGACTTGCGTAGACAAGTAAATAAGTATTTGCAACATCCTTTATTAAACAATTTATTCTTATTCAAACCTTTATCTTCACAATTCAATAACGTTAATACCAATTCTTTCGGACATGCCAAAATCATTACTAGTCTAAATAGATGTTTATTCTATCACTAAACATTCCAGATTTTCTAATTGCCCATTAATCAAGGCACCAATCCTATTACTCAAGGATTCAGTTTCTCTAATCGTCCATCAACCAGGGCAATAATTCCATTAATCATTGTATTAGTTTCTTTGATTGCTCATTCAACAGGGCAACAATCTCATTAACCAGGGAATTTCTTTTTCAAATTGCTCATTAACCAGGGCATTAATCCCATTAACCAAAGATTAGTTTCTCGATCCACCTAGTAATCAGGAAACTAATCCTATTAACCATATATTAGTTTCTACAATCTACCTTTCATGCTTCTCACTTTAAACCAAGATACAATTAAAAAAATTTTCAACTAATATTTAAATAATTAATTAGTTTACTTAAAGGTGTCGGACACCTAGCTGATGTTTGTGCAAGCAAAATGGTTTCATGTTACTGATTAGGTCTCACAACCTCCCCTATACCAAAATAATTAATAAATTATTTATTGTTCATCTACCATAAGGATCAATCTCATTTTTCATATAGATTTTAATTTCTCATTTTATTCGTATTGAAACTTCCACATTCTTGTCATGTATCATATATATTCCTCTTTTTTTCATTAAATTAAATTTCTAATTGACATGACCTAATACGATTTTTGTACTACTTAATTTAACCAAGTCCAATATTCTTACATATGCTTAGCTGAATTCCTTGTCCATAAAAAGAATAAAATGCCCTTTTGAATTCTTTATGATTATTTTATTCTTAAACCCTAGAACAATTCAACAAATTCATTTAAGCATGACCCTCTATATTAACAAGATCAAAATTAAACCATTCCCTTTAAGGTGAGCTTTGGCCAAATGAATGGAAGAGAAGAATGTGATGATTTTTCTCCTTTCTTTTGAGAAATTCTCATCCTTCACATCCATTAATATTCAGAAACATCCAATTTCACATAATTCTAATCAATTGTATAAAAAATCTCTAATTATCTCAATTTTCCTGTTTGGTCGAAACCCCTGAGTGATAAGGGAGGAATTTTTGTTTCTTCCATTTTTGAAATTAACTCATTACCCAACCATATTTCATGATTACAAACATTATTCAATCATAATTGTATCATTTCAATAATCAACACCATAAATCTTTATTTTCACATAACCTTAACAATTAAAATTCTTCAACAAAACACAAAAATTATTGCAATTAATCTTTTTGGATATTTATATAACCTTAATTGGATGATGTTTCTAGAGATGAAAGTAAGAAAATCCAAGTTTCCCCCTCTGTCCCCCTTTCCAAACCATAAACTTTGAATTTTTCTTCAAAATAACCCACCAAAACACTTATCCTCTTTTGATTACCTAACTATATTTAATCACTCTAATTAAATCTCTTTTTGATGGGTTTAGCAAGAAATATGAAGAAAATCAAACAAACCCTCACCCTCTATTTTGGGAAGCAAGCCGCCGACCATGAGAGAATAAATTGGGTATTTATAATCAAATTTTTATATTATTTGCACATTACCCCCTATTATTTCATATTTTCCATTTTACCCCACCACCTTTTCTTCTTAAATAATTTGTACCATAACACTATTTCTTTTATTTAATTTCATCCCTCTCATATTATCTAAAACTCTTTTATTTAATCTAACCTGTATTTTTATTTCTGAATTAAATAAAATATTTTTATTTTTTATCGGGATAGGTTTTAACCGAGTTTTTACAAAAGATCTCTAAAGAACTTCACCAAAGATTTAGCATTTTTTTCAATCCTTCAAACTAGGTGGCTCTATGTTTTTCTTATTCCTTTTTGAATCAGCCTCCATAAAGTAACTCATATATCTACGATTGTTTTCACTTAACCTTATTAAAAAAAAAAAACCTCTCAAATCTCATAACAGATCTAACATCAGATAAGTTGAATTTCATCAAGTTACAATATCCAAACACACTAATTTCTTACACCCTATCTCACAAACTTGACAGCATTTTAAATTTTAACATCTGAAACATTAATATTCTAGCCCTCACACATATAAGGTTTATAATGTGTGCACAACACTTAACATGCAAATACTTATTTGACAATATAATAATTGGCCAAACTTGTATTACATTCTTCAAATATGCAATAATCAAATTATTAAATCTTGAATTATTTTATGTAATAGTTAAAACGTTATCAATCCACCGCTCTAACAAACAATTCTAATAACTTAACCAATTATTATCAAATTTTTATGATTGAAAACTTGACAAATTTTTAGAATTTTTTTATGCAAATACCACTCGTTATCAATTCAATGAGTTGTCAAGCAAATATAGTTAATGTTTTGGCTTGATGCCCAAGTATTAGTTGTTAAGCATACATGTTGATCCCTAAGAGCTTTCCTTAATTTTTTCTCTCCTTTTATATTACAGTCAAATTAAAATGCAACTCATCAAATATAATCATTTTTGCTAATGCTTGTCTACACTTATCATAACTATAACATATTACCATAAGATTTCCCACATTTCAATCTCCCATTTCACCCTCTTTTTTTTTAGGTTCTTATACCAAATTCTTTTGCTTCCTATCAACCACCAAAGAATTTTTTTTGCATACTTTTAAATGACTCCACATATTACTTGTGTTATCAAAAACAATATGACAAGTGTAATTTTTTTCACAATAACTGTATGTTACTCTAGGGGCTTCAAAATCACCATCAAGTTTTGTAAAATAATCCTAAATTTATGAATTTTTTCTATCAATAACATTTTTTTCCTTGATGTAAGGAGTTGAAATTGTTTACATTTAATATTCATGATGGATGTTTTACTGGCTGATGTTTGGGTAGTGTTTGAAGTTGGGGGCAATGATTGATATTGGGGTAGCGGATGATGTATTTGTATTTTCAATGTTTTCCATTTGTAATTAATATAAAAAACAATGTCAACAATTATAATTGATAATGAATTAATAGAAGCTCATTATATTCATAATGACTAAAGCTATTCATTTTAACAAAAAAGATGATATGCAAGAAGAAAGATAATTCCATATAAATATAGTTTTGTAACCTAAATATTTTTTCAATAGCCCAAAAATAAAAAGAAAGTGAGTTATGTGCAGAAAAAAAAAAAACCAGAAAAAAGGTTTTGTTTTTCTCACAGAGCCTTTTACTTGGACACAACTTCTTAACTCAAATCTTTTTAACTTTCTAAAAAATTATTTAGATGTGATTTCTTAAGACAAAAACAAACATAATGCATAATAGGCAAAACATATGGCAATATTGATTCAAATATAAGATCATGCAAAACACTAAGTTAATTTAGAAATATTCAAATGTCTATGGATTAACCATTCAAGTAATGCAACTAGCTAATAAATTGATCAAAACAAGCAAAAACACATGCAATGATCAAAACACAAGTAAATTATTGAGAAAAACAACATTACAACAATGATCAAATTGTAAATAACATTAAGATAAATCAAATTCATTACATGAAAGGAAAATAAAATGGAAAAGATTATAATAGAAAACCTAAATGCAATTAAAATCTTAGTCTTTATTAGGTTTTTAGTTTAATTGGTTTTTTATTTTTTTTTCTCGTCCTTATGTTTATGGTATACTTGGAGATTGGATTTTGCTTCACTAAAGTCTATCATTTGATTTCATCTTTAGCATGGTCGAATAAGGTTAGGTGGAGAATTTTCTATACTCGAGTACAATATTTTATTTTTTAAAAAATAAAATTTTAACTTAAAAAACAAACTATATTTTCATTCATAAATCATAAAATTCTATATTTAAACTTGAAATTCATATATAAAATCATATTTTTTTTCCACAAGTAATATGATAGAAACCCATATATTTTATTGAAAAATAAATTACAATTTTATAATTAAAAAAGAGGTTAAAAAAACAAGTTGGTGCCTAATCAGGAGAACTCTTCTTTGCATCCATTTCTGCATCCAACTTTATTTAAACTAAATCAAATTTTATCTATCTCTAATTTGACCACAGTTAAATTTGATAAAAAAAAAAACTCAATACAGCCAAATTAAATGACAATGGATAACCGATGAATCATGTAAAACTGCCCATCTTTAGTCTAGTTCACTTATAAAAACTCGTTTAGCTTATACAATTAAAAAAAAGACTAAGTTTTATGATCAAGTTCAAGCTCTCTCATTTTAGAGAAAATATATTTATATTCTAAAATTTGATAAGCTTGGAACTTAATTAGCTCATTGATAACTATTTAGTCAAAATTACAGTTTATTTTGATTGAACTATTTCTTTTTTCTATGGCACATGTCTCATTTCAAGATTAATCTATCCACTAATTTATCAAAATAAAATTATAAATATTGAAATCAAACGAATGTTTTGGTTATTTGACAAAGTTTATTCAAAGTCTCAATGACTAAACATCCATGAGTTTAAATTTTACCACCATGTTATCATTAATTAAATTAATAAAATTAAACACAAGATAATAGTGGGCTCATGCAAGTTTAATTCTAGAATTTATCTCATGGTTGAGGAGGTATGATGTTTTTTTTTTTTACTTGTTAGGTTCAAATATTAGAGTTAGCATTGAGGATAATTTTTTAACTTTTTTTTTAATACACCAAATTAATGTGAATAGGTGTGTCTTAGAGATTATTTGAAGAAAAAAAAAAAACCTTAGTTTTAGTTGATATCCAAGCTAGTCTAAAAACATTTCTTAATGTTGAATTAATAGAAATAATGTGATATATCATATTAACCATAGGAAAGAAACATGAAAGTAGTAACTCCTAAGTTTCGAGTATCATTAATTTTTGGTTCTTGTACTTCAAAAATATGATGTAATTCATATTGTTAAATGAATTTATTTAATTAGTTCACTCCAAAGGAGGAGAATTTAATATTTGGGTTCCTCTTTTTATTATATATATATATATATATATATAAACTTTGGGTAAACATTGTCATTTATATACCTATCTAATTAGTTTTTTTTCAAAGTAGTACAATAAAAAAACAAAATAATACAATTTAAAACTTAATTAAAAAAATATCATAATTTAGTAAGTCGTCATCTATGACTCTCCGGAAAAAAAAAATATCAGATGTAATTTTATTACTCATCTTATAGAAGTTTTGCCACTCACCACCATTAAGTCAATATAATTAATTTGGAGGAGTTCTAAATTATCTTTTAAAAATAAATAAGTAAATATTATTTTTATGGTCATTATAATAAATATAATATTTATTAAACTTTAAATATTTTTTTTAAAATTTAACAAAAATTACATGTATTATTTTTTAAAGAGTCACAAATTTCATTTATTACTCATTTAGCTCATTAAATTGTATTAGTTTTCTAATTAAATTTTAAACAGTGTTATTTTATTTTATTTTTACTTTATTACTTCAAAAAAAATCTTTTAAGCGTACCCTATTAAACTTTCTATATCACAATGAAACTTAAGTTTCTATTTAGAAGTATGGTTGTGGTTGCTTTTTAAAGTGATTTCGTATCGAAATGATGTTTTTTTTATTTTTTTAAATTATTTTTGAGATAAACGTATCAAAACTATCCAAAACATATAAAAAATTAATTTTTAATAAAAAAAATAAATTTTTATAAAACCACATTTCTAAATAGTACCTAACTTTAAAAAAAAAAAAAAACCTCATCGACAAGCTGCAACACATATCCAATACGTTATTAACAAGTTTCAAAAATTCTTTTTATTTTGTTTTAGAAATTTTTAGAGATAAAAAATAATTATGGCTTGTTTTTTAGTTTTGTCTCCGGGCCTGTCTTCCCATGCCTGTATGACAAGTCTATTCAGGCCAATATTCTCTTGGTTCGTTTTACTCCTAGTTCAAAGATTTCTGTCCATGTAATAAGACAAGTTTTTCTCTACTTGCAAATACAACAAACCACTCCTACTGTGGGAGACAAGACAAACAATTTCACCATATAACCTTTTAAAAGCCTAATAATTACAAAACTTTATAAAATTTTAAATTTGTCATTTTTCCCCCTGTAAATATTAGATAACTCTTTAGTACGAGGAAAAAACCTTTTTTTTTTTTTAATCTTTATAATATTTTCATCTAAATCCATATCTCATGAATTTACCTTAATAAAAATATATGTAAGATTCTTTTAAATATCAAGCTTTGTGTTTTATATTTAAGTTTTATATTATTATATTTATAAATATTCTCAGTGTTCGTTAACGGATCTTATCATTGTTAAACTTCCCTCCACCTTCACTTCAAAAATTATCATATTATGTTTTTTATATTGGTATCAGATTACATGTCTAATACGTTACTAATAAGATTTATAACCCGTTTGGTATTACAGTAGTTTTTGTTGTTACCCTACCATATAATCTATTTTTTGGAATGGCCTCACAAGTAATTATTTTTTAAATATTGGTTTTGTAGGAGATGAAATAACTTATTTTTCATTCTTGAGGCTTACTTTTCATTTATTTTGGACTTGTTAGGGAGGGTAATAATGAAGTTATTTTTTGAATTATTTTTTTATTTTTTATTTATTTTGGACTTGTTTGGGAAGGTGATAATGAAGTTATTTTTCAAGGTAGTTTTTACTTGACAATATATCAATATAATATTTTTAACAATAACATATTAAAATGATTTTAAAATACTAAAAAAATAATTTAAAATTATTTTTTTTCAAAAACACAATTGAATTGGAATTCTAAATACAAATTTTATATACAAAAATCTTTCTAGTATTAGTTTTAAATTTATTTTAACCACACACTCATATTTTTTTAAAAAAATTTATTTTTTAATCATGATAGATATCAAACACACATTAAGTTTCTGTTTGTTTTTGCTTTTCAAAAACATTTTTAAAAAATTAAAATTTTTTATTTTAAATTAATATTTATTTTAATATCATTTTATACTAATATAAAAATAATTAAAAAAATATTATTTTAATATATTTTTAACAAATACACAGCCACCATCGTCCTAAACTGTTGAAATGATGAAAGACAGAAATGGAAAAGAAAAGGACAATATTTTAAAGTGCGGTAATATCACCGACTACTAGTAATAGAGTCGACTCAAGAAAA
>Ga0325410_1006344_pt1 | contig 12993 bp, 7 predicted proteins | sample PopdelMetagenome_16_FD_206182 | JGI IMG/M metagenome (GOLD analysis project Ga0325410, IMG submission 206182) | Populus deltoides microbial communities from Bellville, Georgia, United States - Xylem-PdIQD-R3 | ecosystem: Host-associated > Plants > Phyllosphere > Stem > Wood/Secondary xylem... | reverse complement strand
AAATTTCTTACAACTTCTGAAAAGTGTTTTACACACAAAATAAAAAGAAAATACTTTTATAGAAACCAAGTCAAATTTTTCTTTGACTAAAAAGTATTTTCTATTGACCAACTTTTTTAATGATAAATAAATACAGGAAAATTTAAAAAGTGATTTCTTGAAAACCACTTTCCATGAAATAAATGAGCCCAAAAAATTATTTATGAAAAATAAGCGTCAATTATATATATATATATATATATATATATATATATATATATATGGAAATGAATTGAATTAACAATTTTGATAATTTTACCCTTAATTTAGAAATTATTTTTGTTTCAAAAATAATTTCTTATTATTACAAGGATCCTATATTTATTTAAAATAACATAAAATATAGGTATTTTAAAGAAGATATAAATAAATTTTTCTCTTATTAAATATTTATTGAAAAAGAATTAAAAATATATTTGAATAAAATTGTATTTTGCTTTATATGATAGTAGAAGAGTTGCACAACAGTTTGTGCACGAGGAAGAGGAACAAAATGTTGCAGTGTATTAGTTTTTGAATAATATATATACTATTATAAAAAAAATCTAATAGGAATTAATAAAACACTATGAATTAAGACTTATTGCATTGTATATTGCTATAATAATGATAGTTTTGCCTTTTGTAATGTAAGCCAAGAAAGTACAAATTGAGATGCAAAATAATTTTTTTCACAAGGTTTATTTAGTATTATCATATTTACCAGGGTTAAATTGCTTATTTTACTTTTTTTAGCACAGTAAAATTTTTTTATTACCCTTAAAAAAAACATTACTCTATCGTTTAGGGACTTCTTAGTCTTTTTATTTTTTAAAATAAATAATTAATTAAATTACTTAAAAAAATAATATTAAACTTATTGTTAAGGGATTTTTTAATTTTTTTCATTATATTTTTTTCTGTAATTATTACATGGATTGAGGGTGATTTAATAATTTAATAAATATAAATATTATTAAAAAAAAGACGGTCAATTTAGTTTTTTTTGGTTGTATTACCATTTATTTTATTTAAATAGATTAAATAAAAAAACATAGAAAAAAAAACTAACATAAAAAAAATAACTAATAAAAAAAAATTCACCCTTCATTTGTGGACAATGGACAACTAGTACATGACCTAAATTTGACCATCTCATTTATTAAATCCCAAATGTGCAATCAGAATTTAAAATCAATAACAAGGCAATATTTTTCTTTTATCTATAGAAGGCTCATTGGACTTTGAATAGATTTTTATTTCTTATGGAGTCATCGCATTTTGCCTGTTGAATTAGCAGTTTTTAAGAATTGAAACTAAAACATCATGGTATCACGGTTACCTATGAAGCCAAATATACAAAGGTTAGGAAATAATACATTATCTATCAACCTATCATATGATGGTACACACCCAACGTCTCCTTCCAACTATGAGCCATAAATTTCCCTTTTTTTATTTTATCAAAGATGAAAACTTTATTACTATCTTTTATAGCCATTAAAAAATGCCTAAACAAAATGAGAAAAAAAAAGACAATAAACAAAGTATCAAATACTTTACAAATAAAACATGAACCAATTTTTTTTAAAAAAAAACTTCCCTTTTCACCCACGAAACTAAGCATAATTAAAATTATGAAATTGAAAAAAAACTAAATCCATGCAACTCCCTACCTCATATCTCGAGTTTTTGGTTAGTTGAGTTAACCAAGGTTGACTCAGTTTTTTTTAAATTATTTTTTTTTCAAATTTATCCTTTGGCATGAAATTATTAGGCTTTATGCTTTGTGATTTTCTTCACTTTCCTTTATATAAGGTTATCCCGGGTGCGAGTTAGTCAAATTAACACGTGTTTTTTCTTATTATTTTTTTTTTTATAGATTTAGCCTTAATCCTTTTTTTTCTAGGTCCTTTTTTTTAAAAAAGATAATTTTTTTTAATCTTGATCTAATATCACACTTGGCAGATTAGTAGAGTTAACCCGGGTTAACTGAGGTTTTTTTCTTCAACATTTGCTTTTTTGAAATTGATTTTTTTAACTTTCATCCTTTAACATTAGATTATTGGGTCTTGAGTTTTTTTTTTGTTTTTTTTCATTTTTTTAAAGGGTTATCCTGATCTTATATTATGAGTCTCATGTTTGTCAAATTAACCTGGATTGACTTTATTATTGTCAAGAAATCTTGCTTTATTTTAGAAAACATTTGACCCGACTCATAGAATTACATGGGCCACCACTGTAGTCATCTATAAAAATTTTATTTTCATTATGTAAAAAAGGAAATCATAAAGATTTCAACAATAAAAAAGCTTCATGGTTAATGATAAGAAGTGTTAATTTTAATTTGACCTCATATAATTTATATTGTCTATCAATATTCTTTCTTAAACTTTATGTTATATTGATTAACACTAAGATTTTTCATCCATTTATAAATCAAATCATCTTTAGCAAGATCAACAATAGATGTTCTTTTATTGTGTAAAGTTTCTCCCTCTTTACTAGTATAGGTAATTTATCAATTAACTCTTTAAGTAAATATACATTTTAGAGGCACAGGCCAGCCAGTATAATGGCCCAACCCTTCGAAAACCTTTTAGAATCTAGATGTGACATTTGCAACCTTTGTTCAAAAAAGATGCAAAGCTCTACGGCTAACTTGGGTCCATAAAAAGTCCAGTTGGGTTGTTTTTCAAGTACAAAATTCAGCCACCTTCATTAATTTTACTAAATTTAACACCCAACACAACTTAATCTAATTAAATTTTATCAATTCATAGTCAATTTTCATTTTTCCAAAATTTTTTCTATAAACCCTAACCTAAAATTCATGATTTCTACATTAAATGTTATTTGAATTACATGAAATTGCTAGAGTAGGTCCAGAACCCCTTACTAAATGTAATTCAAGTCTTTGAATTTTAATCAGTTAAAAATTTTCTGAATCCCTTTTTTTTCTTCCTTGCTGCCATGATTATAGAGCCCCTCTCTTTAATTATTTTGTTTCTCTTTCATTTTTAATCAAGTGTTCAGAGATGTGTGTATATGTTTCCCTCAATTATTCCCTAAATCCCTTGATTTTCTCTTGGTTTCTCTAAGATTCTTGGTGAGAAAAATTGAGAATTTCTTCCCTTTTACTTTGTTTGTAGTTGGCGACTTAAAGAGAAGAAAATCTCCTTTTTTTATACTATTTCTAGGGTAATTTACCTTTTTGCCCCTCCTTAAGTATAATATGAAATTTTTTTTTCACATTTGATATAAAAATTTAATTTTTTTTTCTAAATCTTAATTCAACACCATTTTTTTGGTCTAGAGTTTACATCTTTAACTTTAATCCTGCTTAATTTACATATTTAGGTGTACAAAGGGTTTTTAATATACTATTATAATTTCATCTCATTAACACATTTGTCAAGAATATTTGTTCCTTATTAATGTTTGTGTAAGGATATTTATCTCTTATTAATGTATGTGTAAGAGATATTTAATCTTTCATTAATATTATCAGGGTTGAATGACTTTTCAACCCTTTTATTCAGGCAAAAAGATGGGATTCATGAAATATAAATGTCATTTGAACCACCCAGGTGATGGGTTCACAATTTTCATTCTCAATATATACACATCATTTTCTTATAAAATACTTATTCTCATATGAAAAACAAGAACAAACAACTTTTTTATTAGAATTTAATACTCTTTTACATATTTAATACATTTTTTTCTCTATAAAGATATTGATTTAAGCATCAAGGGTTCCTAAATCTACCAAAAAAAAGACTTTTTCATATAAGTATCACAATCCTTACATCAAGCCACCACATTTCCTTTCCTAATGAAAAATGGATCTAATTGCATGAACACTTGATTAAACCTATTATCTAACCACCAAAAAACTTATTCCTAAGCATCTTGAATTTTGGAATATCATCAGCATATATTATATTAGATGTTAAAATGAGTTTTTCTTCTTTACTATTCTAATTATTTGGCTCATTTTATATCTTTAACATTTTTAGTTGTCCGATCTACTTACTACAATTGAATGACCAATACCCATTAATTATAGTTTTCTGATTATTTTTTTTATAATTAACTAACATGGATATTAATGAAGTTGGGATAAACCATTACATAGAAATTAGGCTTTCCTCAGTTTGTAAAACTGAACCAAGATGTATGAGATAAGCTTCATGTTTGGCTTATATCTAGGCTTGAGTAATCCTTAGAAAATAAATCCCCCGTAAAATAAGGGAGTTTCTAATGCTTAATCAGTAATAATAGGAGAGAAAATTGTTCTAGTTTGTGATGTCAAACATTGACTAAAAACATATGATGCATGCATTAAAGTTTGTACTTGCAAAGAGTTTGTTAAAAGTATATCAATAAATCATAAAAATATTGTGTGCGTGGGTGAAGCGCGTTGCTGCATTCTGATTACTTAAAATTTGAAAAACTACATTGGAATGTGCTGAAAAAAAATAGAGGAAAAGCTATAAGATGTAACCTATTTAGGTCGAGCCTATAGGTGTTGTTGTTTGGACCAAGGTTTAAACAATGACAAAGGACAGTTGTTGTTTGGGTCACATGTCTCAAACAAAAACAAATTAATTTTATATATATATATGTATTTTTAAAAAATTAATTATTTTTTATATTATCAAATATTATTGTTGCAAGTGTCTCATGAAAAGTGGATATCATGTTTTCTTGTTATTTAATTTTTTATTGTTTCGACCATGTGGCCTAAAAGATAACTATAATTATTGATGTTTAGCTTACATGCCTAAACCATAATAAATTATTTTAAAAAAAAACACTTAAATAATTTTATACCATCATCACCCATAAATCTTTTAAATAGATATGTTTAGAAGACTTTAACTAGCAAAAATAGAGAAAAATATTTTACAGTGTAAATGTTATTTTTCTATGGCTACACGTGCATCAAAAAGTTACCTTTATAGCTGTGTGGTTATAAGAAACTTCTTATAATTTTCATCAACTTTGTTGCAAGGGAGAGAAAATCTTTGTGCATGGGTATATCATATTAATATCATTAGCTCCCAATTTACTTTGGATAACTAATCAAGTTCATAATTCTTTCTTTTTCTTTCACATTATTATTTCTCCATTTATTGTTCATGATTTATGTTTCCAAAGAAATTACAATTAATAAAATTTAAGAAAAAAACATTAAATACATCAAAGTGTAGGATACTTACCCACTACATGAGGTGTCTTTTGTCAAAAAAAGACAAGTTTATTATTATTCATTCCTATAAACTTAGGAACCATAATGAAGTTCCCTTACAAAAATTTTCATCATAGTATATGTCACATCCTGAACTAAACATCCTCATTTTTATATCCATAACTTTTATTATCTTTCATGTAAGTTTATTGACATAATTTCCCAAACATCTAACTGCCTAAATTCTCCCAACATTTCCTTTTCATTACTCATAATTGATTATAATGTCACAAAAGTATACATCAATTATCTAAAATAACTTTCTTCATTTGACTAACCCCAAGGGTCTTAATTTCTCATAATTTGTTTCTTCTTAATTATTTTCATCACAAATATCTTACCAATATTACTCACACCCTTTATAATTCAAAACACAATCTTACATATTTATCTTACAAAATTCTCACCCCAAATACTATAACAATCCTACCACAATTAGATATAATCATTAATTTCATCCTAAATCATCATATTTACATCAATTCTCATCAAAATATAAATTTCTACAAGTTTAAAATCATTTACCAAATTCCTCTTTAAAATTGACCAGCTTTAATCATACAAAATTATCAATTTTCTTTGTTTAATTATTCATGATTTTAAGTCATTTCAATGTTACTCCACTCGAACAACATCATCGCATAACTATTTCACAAAACCTTCAATTCTCACGTAAAAACCCAAAATTCAAGAATTAAGAATACAATCCAGAAAATCAATTAAATTTCTTGATAATTAGTTAAAATAAGCTTGGAGCACTTTATCACACAATAATATGCATTTAAAAAGCTAACCAGATAGAATTTCTTCAAGCTTTCTTCTTTTTCCTTCACCTCCCTAACTTTGGATCTCTAATACCATACTTTCCCCTCACTAAATCTTTCTAATTTCAAGTGATTGAATGTTTATTCTAGTAAATCTCACACTTCCCCCTTAAATCTTTAGTTTTCCCTAGGTTTTCACAAGATTAAGCTTAAGAAAATGAACTTTCATTCCCTCCTTCTTTCCATTAAAGGTCGGCAACACACATTCATGTAAATATATATATATAAAAAAAATAATTTTGTTAATTCGCAATATATCCCTCTTTTACATTTTTTTTTATGTTTCTCAAGTAATATTTTCTAGATTTTATCACTTGTTTATGCTAAATTTAAGTTGAGCTGTTTCAAGTTTTATTAAATTATATCCCAATACCTGTTTTTTTCCTTGTGTATCCTTTACATTAGACTTTTAATTGTGTTTATGAATTTTTTTATATTTATTTTAATCTTTCAAACTTATTTCAATTTATTCAATATCTCCTTATTTTATTTTCTAATTAACTCACTATATTCTCAGGTTAAATTTGAATTTTCATTAATACTACAAATTCAGGCCGGAGGTTTACACCCTCAACACTTAATATTCTTAAATTAGTCTAATTGTATTTCATTTTGCAAAACTGAGTATCAATGAAGCACCAAAAAATTCTCTAGCTATTACAAGATCCCTATATCAAGGAGAAAAAATAAAACACCAAGTTAAATCCCAAATAAAGCAAATATATAGGGATCAAATTGAAAAAGAAAATTCAAGGAATAAATTGTAAAAATGACCTTGAGCTCTCCTTGACCATGAAAAAAAGTCCTTGAAGTTGGAAAAAAGGGTTGAAAATTCCTTCAACCTTTTAATTTGTTACTTGAAGCTCTAATTTTTTTAAAATTAATAAGGATGAATTTTATCTTGCAAAACCAAGAATTAACCGAGCACCTCATGTGCCCACATGATAACAAATCATCAACATTAATCATAAATTAAAAAATTAAAACAATGTCAAATGGCCAAATTAGAAGAAAAAAAATTGATTGACCAAAGCATAAAAATTTCTAGAGACTTAAAATAGAATAATATTGTTCTAATGATTAATGAATCTCTTCACATGACAACAATGTTTTACAGAGACATTTTTTATAACGGCTCAAACCGCAACAAATTAATTATATATATTTTTTGTACCATCCGAAACCATTGTTGGAAGCATCCCTGAGAAGTGGATATCATGTTTTCTTGTTCTTTAATTATTATTTTCTATTGTAGGTTTTTTTGTTCATTGCTAAAGTATCTCTCCTTTGAGTGTTTTGCCGTTGAGGGGTGGCTTATGTGTAGTGCGCCATTTGGAGTTTGAGGTTGATTCTTCTTGTCTTTTATGTGCTAGAAGAAGGAGAAAGAACGGTGGTTCTTTTTTCTGTGAAAAAAAATAGGTATAAAGATAGGTAGACCTCATACCTGGTAGGGAATATTATGCCCGTATATATGGAGGGACCCCCACCACACCTATGTCGGAACCGAAGCTAAGAGCATCTCCACGAGCGGAGTTTTGAGATGTAGATGTATCTCCTCACCAAGGGCTAGTTGGGATGACTCGAACCCAAGATCTCATTGAGGATGAACGAGCACCTTAACCACCTGATACCAAGAGATGGGGTATTATTGACACTCTTTTTCATGGTAAAAGTTCTGTTTTCTTTACGGTTTAAAACAATTCGAGGTATGATTTAAGTGGGACTTGTTGTGGAAGCTTGGAATTTGGTGTGAAAAGTGGGTTTTTCTCCGAGTATTCAAAGATTAAATATGTTTGTTTTTGGGAGCCAAAGGAAGGCTCTTATGGTTCATCACTGGCTTTAGCTTCGACATTGGGGCAACAAGAAATTGGGGATGGGTTTCATAGAGTAATCCCAAGTTTAGATGATCGGTCATCCTTGAAACATGAGAGAGATAAAAGTGATAATGATTTAGAAAGAAATAATGATAGTAGTGATGAGTAAAAAAAATAGGGAAGTGAAAGTGAGGGAGAAGTTGGGGAAGAACAGGATAGAAAGATTGGTGTTCTTGCGCTCGCTTGGAGCTTACATTTCACGAAAACTCTGGATGATATAGAAGAGTGTTCTTAAGAATCTTAAGGATGTGAATTATCAGTTCAAGCGTACTCATCCATGATTAGAGGTTTTGGCTGGGACAAGAAAATGGAGCCTGCATTAATGGTCCAAATATTTTACATGAAGTCTATTGAGTGCAGTGAGACGGTCTGAACAATATGAAGAAATGGAAAAAATCTTGGAACAAGGGATAGGGTTGCTCCAAATGTGGTACCTTGTAACATTTTGATGGTTATCTATGTCAAGCTAAAATGACCCTTGATGTTCTTGAAGAGATGCGTATGAAGGGTTTTTCCTCATCTGCTGCATCACATTATTCTGCTTTGTTGACTTATCGAAAAAAGGAAGGCGGGAATGGAGCCCGCAAGTTCTTCGTAGAAGTAAAAGAGAAGCATTTGGAAAGGGAAATTGGAAAGGATGCTGACGAAGATTGGGAAAAGGAACATGTAAAACTTGAAAACTTTACAATTTGTGCTTGCTGCTAGGTTACGAGGCGGTGGTTTGCGAGGCATGAAAACGGGGTGTTAGGCAAGGGTTCGTTAGGCAATGAAAACTTCACAATTTATACATACAAGGGCTCATTAGGCAAGGGTTCAAAGCATAATTTTAAAATTCGGCCTGGCTAGTTTATTAGGCAAGGATCCAAAGTATAATTTTAAAACCTAGCCCGGCCTAGCGAGCCGATCCGGAGCTAGAATCGAGCCGAGTTGAAAAAAACAAAAAAAAAACAGCGTGACCTGGTTGATCCGGCGTGACCCGGTTGATCCGGCAAGACTCGGTCAAAAACTCGGTTGCAACCTGTTGACTTTTTTTTTACTAAAATGACATCATTTTTATTTTTTTAAAAAATTGACCCGAACCACCTAGTGACCCGGTCAAAACCCGAAACCCGGGTCTTGGATCAGGCCAGGTTTTAAAACTATGGTCCAAAGCTTATTGGAAACGGGGTGTCCGGTTGCAGGGGCGGAGGTAGGATTATTTAATAGGGGGGCCAAAATAATATAAAAAGATATTTTTTTAATTTACTATACATAAATTGTAAAAAAAAAAAACTGCATGATTTAGTTTTATTCAAAGAAGTAACTACAAACATATGACGATCTTTGTATAAGATAAGAAGTTTAAAACAATATCAAATTGAGTCAAAGCTATGAAGTTAATGTCATATTCATAATGTATTCATCACTTTAATTTTGTTGGTCTTTGTACATATCAAATATAAATATACAAAATATATAAGAAACATTAGTTAAAGCGATGCATTATTTATGTTTGATAAAACTTTGAAATAAAGTAAAAAATAATAAAGAATGATTCTTACATATTTAATTTAATTGTGCTCGTCGTTCTTTCATGGAGTAGAAATCATCGATTATCATATCAATTGTGAATCATTCAACAATTTTTTTTCTATATAGACAATCAAATAATTTGCAAGAAAATCATCCTCCATCCGATTGCGAAGTCTTGTTTTAACAATCTTCATCGCTGAAAAAGCTCGTTTAGTTGTTACTGTCGAAACAGGAAGAGTCAAAATAAGCCGAATCAACCTGTCAATAAGTTGATAAATTGTTGATTTTTCTGTTTCAACCAATCCTTGACATAAATCAGCAATCAATGACATATTCTTTAACTTTGGATGATTGGGCACATCAAGCTCATAATGCTGCAACTGAAATCTCAAATGAGGTTTTTTTTTTTGTCAGAAAAGTCTTCAGGATAGAACTTGTCAACAAGCATATATCTTCAACACTGAATAATTGATAGTTATTTTTAGGATCTAAAGTTGCGCTCAACTTAAGAAGCTCAATCGTCTGCTCATTGAATTTATTATTTAGCTCTTACAACTGTTGATCAATGATAGCTGTAAATATATCAACTCGATAGTGATGCTCAACTGTTATTGATTTTGTTTTACGGCGAGATCGTTCCATACTAGAAAAAAAAAGCATCCATATCAGGAACTTCAATGTCTTGATACTTACAAAATGATGTCACTTCTTCTAAAAGAATTTCCCAGCCATCATCTCTTAACTTCTGAATTGAAATCTTTGTGGTAGTCACCAAATGCATAGCATTTAAAATGTCTTGAGATTTTTGTTGCAAAGCTTGGCGAAGCACATTAGTAATTCCCATAACATTCTTCATTATATGCAAGATGAATGCAAAATCAAATGACATTAGCAACTTAAATGAAAAGGCCGCATCACAACGTTGAGAATAAGTAGATCCATCTAAAGCGATGCTTTCAAGAACCAAGCAAATTGCCCCATACATTTTTATCAAACTGCAAATGGATTTGAAGTGCGAACTCCATCTGCTATCTCTAGGTTGTTGCAAACCACCTACTTGATTAAATTCTTTACCCGTTTTAATCTCACGAATATCAACTAAATGTTCAATTATAGTTGCTTGAAAAGCCCGTAATTCATCATTACGCTTGTAAGAAGCACTAACAATGTTAATAATAAAAATCAAGTTCTGAAAAAAAGTGTTAACATCAGATATTTTTTTAACTGCAGCAATAAGAGCCAATTGTAATTGATGAGCTAAGCAATGTACATAATATGCATAAGGGCAATCATTAATGAATAAAGCTTGTAATCCATTCTACTCTCCACGTATATTACTAGCACCATCATACCCTTGGCCCCTAATATTTTGAACATCAAGATTGTGATGAGATAAAACAAAGGAAATTTCTTTCTTAAGACTTGAAGCAGTTGTGTCTTTGACATAAACTATATCCAAAAATCGCTCTCGTATAAATCCACTTCTATCAACAAACCTAATTACAAGGGTCATTTGCTCTCTTCTAGATTCATCTCGAGCTTCATCAACAATTAAGCAAAATCTTGCATCACCAATCTCATGACGAATTGAAGACTGAACATTTCTAACAAAGACATGCAAAATTTCCTTTTGAATTTGATGCGAGGTGTATTTAACATTTTGTGGAGCATTATCCAAAACAAGAGCACCTACTTATTCATTATATGATGCTAAAAGTTCCAACATTTCAAGAAAATTACCTTGATTTTTTGATTCTGGACGTTCATCATGTCCTCTAAAAGCACATGCTTGAAATGTGAGTCAACGAACAATATCTATTGAAGCTTTAATATGCAATTGATTATTTAGAATTTCTTAAGTAGTTTGCCTTTTAACTACCTTCTCAATATGACATGACTGATATTTCAAATTTTCCAAGCACCTGGTAGCAAATCTATGAGCTGAATTCGAATATTTTCCCATATGAGTTAAAAAAGCACATCGTTCCCCATCATTAACTTTCTTCCAACAATTGAATCCTTTAACAGTAAATGTGTCTGATCTTGGCTTTCCAGATGACTTACTTGAAAATAGATAGCAAGGGAAACAAAATGCAGTATTTTTCTCTGAATATTCAAGCCACGAATAACTTTTGAACCAATGAGACTGAAATCGACGAGGATGTTTTTTACCAGTCAGCGGATATTCAGACATCAAAGGTTGATATGACCCCAAATTAATGTATGCCCTTCTAATTTCATCTTGTTGATTAACCGGGTATTCCCAAATTTGAGGACGATCGCTTGGATCTCTAATCAGATGAGCAATGTCGATTCTAGTAGGAGGTTGCTCATTAATCAATGCAGGTTCTTCATAAACTGAAGCACATTAGGGTTGTTCAACCATAACTTCAACATTACACATTGGAGTTGATTCACTAGGTTGTGAGTTATCAATATTTTTCCTCTTTTTCTCAAAAAAGGAATCAATTCTTCTTATTTTGTTCATGGTTCAACCTAAAATCAAAACATCATAAATTTTTATTGTTTTCTATTTAAAAAATAAATACAAATAACAATGTGTTGAAACAATAATCAAAACAAAAAATAAATTTTTACATATAAACCACACTGACATATGAAAGCAAAATTAACATATTAAAAAAAATTGATATATAAAAGCATATCTAACATAAAAAATGGGATTACTGGTTCCTAAAAAAAAAAACTTACACTAAATCAAAGTTGGGTACATGCTCTTCAAAGAACTCAATTTGGCTAGAAAGACCGTGTCTAATTGTATATTGGACCTGGTGATAATAAGGTACACGTAAGAAAAAAATTGATAATTTTGGTAGCTCTGCTAAAAACAAAACATAAAAAAATCCAAGCATAATCGAAACAAACAAACCCATAAAATATATCCAATTAATTAGAAAAAAACAACATTCACTATAACAAGAAATAAAAAATGGTAAAACTAGTAGATCTAAAAAAAATAACAGAATTATATATATGTATTCATTAAGTTCTTAACAAACATTAAAACAAAATTAAATTACTAATCACCTTATTGTTTCGATGAATTAATTGGCAGCAACTTTGCTTTAACTTTTATGCTTTGTATTGTTAATTTTTTCGGCTAGGTTTGCAAAGAAGAAAGAGAGAGAGAGACAGTAAAGGAAAGGAATTAAAAAATGAAAAGCTTTTGTTTTCCACTTGCATAGAGATACACATATATTTAGCCTATTAAAGTCAAACATAACTAATAAAATAATAATTTAGTATTAAAAAGCCTATTATTTATTATATTTTTTTAAAAAAAGCTTTTGTTTTCCATTGGCCTCCCCTTGGTTCTGCCGCTGTCCGATTGCTATAAAAGATGGAAGAGAAAGGCCTACAGCCAAGAAGTAGGGAATGAAGAGCAGTTCTTCTTGCTTATTCCAAGGCTTCAGAAACTGCAACTGTTCCTGTTAAGCCTACAATTATCTCCACTCGTGCATTGTTAGTGTTTAAAAATATAATAATG
>Ga0325410_1006341_pt1 | contig 12999 bp, 4 predicted proteins | sample PopdelMetagenome_16_FD_206182 | JGI IMG/M metagenome (GOLD analysis project Ga0325410, IMG submission 206182) | Populus deltoides microbial communities from Bellville, Georgia, United States - Xylem-PdIQD-R3 | ecosystem: Host-associated > Plants > Phyllosphere > Stem > Wood/Secondary xylem... | reverse complement strand
TAGTGTCCAGCAGTTTTATAATTTAAAATAGTCGCCCAGCACGTGACAATTGCACTCGACAAATGTTATGTAAGATTGTATATACACTGTATTTCTGAAGATTTATTACACAGTAATATTTTATTTATGTATTTATTTTGCTATGTTTGAATCTCAAATAACTCTTTGTATTTATGTGAAATGTCAATTCTTTCTCGTTCTGATCTTTCTCTTTTAAATCATTCCTTTTGAGCAGGAAATTCCATCATTCCCTTTCTCTGCCATCTCCCATCATCGTCATCATAACTCGCCAGTGGAAACGAAAACAAATTCACAGGGCTCCTTTGTCTGTACAGGCCCTACTATACACGCCCCTCTGCAGTTTCTGCTTCCCTTCTGCGTGCTCCTTGTTTGAACATTTTATTTTATTTTATTTTGTTATTTCTTTTTAAATTATATTTGTTTGGTTGTTGTCAATAGGGGCGCTTTGGGTGCTCCAATAAATATCCCATTTATGATTTTTCCTCCGCGCTACTTTACTAACCTTTATTTCGTTTTTTTTTTTTCATTTTATGAAGGGTTTATTTATCGTTAAATAACAAAATGTCTATACAGCAATGTTTGAATTTTAAAAAGTTACACTGTTGTTGGAATAGGAATTTTAAAAATTAAATACAAGGTAACGTGGATCTATGTAAATTTTAAGTCTAAAAATTTTTTACTTTAAGAAATGCGATAAGGAATAATATAAATTATATTCTAAAACCTCACCTAATAGCTTAAGTTATTAGGTTAATATGTTTTTTTGACAGAATAAAAGAGCAACGAAATTGTACACTATTTGTAATTAGCCTTGATAAAAATTAATTTAAAATTTTATGAAAACCAAATAGCGAAATATAAGATTTAATGTTAGGAAATAAATGAGAGATGAGATGTTATGTGACGAGAGAGAGAGACACGAGAACAAAACAACCTATGATTGATATTGCCAAAAGATATAAATGAGAATATTTTAATTATATCTTGAATGATTATCAAACAAAATCATTATTAATTATGAATTAATTTTGAATAAAACTTGTAATCAATAACAATCTTGTTTGGTGATTTTTCAGTATATTATTAAAACAATTTTGTCATGATATTTTTAACAGCATCAATTATATCAAAAATAAATTATCAACAACCCATTTTTTCTTTTTCTTTTTTTTTCTCCTTTTCGTTCTATCTCATGTCACTTTAGTTTCTCTCTGAAGCCATTCTTTCTTTATAGAATTTGAGGTAGAATTTTGTACGTACATGTTAATTTTAAAATAACCATAATTTTCAATGTATAAAACCATATTATTTTTTTAATAATCTTTTAACGCGTGTCATTTTCCCATAACTTCTATTAATCCTAGTCAGAATAACAAAATAACTCAATCTTAACTGCTCTTCCAAACAAGAGAGTCATTTCCCGAAAATTGGCAACTCGTTAATTTTTTTATGCAAGTAATTGTGCGTGATATGATGTAAGTGGATAGGTTTAACAACTTTTTTGAAAAAGCATCAGCTGTGAGTTAAAAGATCCATGTAGATACATCTTACTGGTTAAAAGACAGACAACACAGCATTGAAGTTATCTCAATGTCTCCGGGCACAATGTCACCTACAGGCGACCCAACGCCACAAAATGCCAGGAGGAGGACACGTAAGCGAATGTTCAGTCCTGCTATTGTTTTTTCCCTCGTCCCGCAAAGAAATTACACTGCGACGCTTTTGATTATGCTACTAGTACATTGAATATGTTGTTACGACGACTACGTTTTGGCACCAGACGTTACCTTGACACGGCGCGCTTGCTCCAGCCTCAGCCTGATCATCCATGGGCTGTCAAACAAGAAAGGACAAATATATATATATATATATATATAAAGGGCTGTTATTTCATATTACTTTCAATTCCGGTCTCCCTGTTTTTATGTTTTTTTCACGAACAATAACTTAAAAAAATAATAATAAAGAACAGATTTTTTATAGACAGAAAAAATCTAAAGGAAATAACAAAATAAGTAATAAACTCATCAATCAATATACTTTAAAGTGAAATTAAAAAATAATTAATAACTAAAATGAAAAGAATTAAGGGAAAAAAAACACAAATCTATAGTGTTTTTGTTGATATTACAAAGAAACACTAAAAATAAAAATTGAGATTGAATATGTTTTTTTATTAAAATTTGAATATTTTTTTATTTTAAATTAGTTTTTTTAGTTTTTTTATCGTTTTTATATGATTATGTCAAGAATAAATTTAAAAATTTAAAAAATATATATATTTATATAAAATATACTTTAAAAAACAATATAAATAACGTTTGAAAATACTTCTTGAAATCATATTAGTTTTCTTTTACAGACTAGAAACATTCAAAAAAAAAACTTTTTATTAAATTAGAGTTTTGATTCCATTTTGGACGTAAATTTCAATTTCTCGATCCATCAGTGCTCTGATTTGACATGTCAAAGCTAATAAACTCTGGAAAATATAAAAGGAAGGAAAACCGAGACTAATGAACATAATGTCACCTTACTTCAAATAGATAAATGTCTAAAATGCCCAAGCCAGCCTAAGGCCACACTAGGCCATATCACCTCTCGCAAGACCTCAGCAGCCTAACATGCAGCATCTTGAGGCCTGGCACATCAAATCTTCTCGTTGCTCCAAGTCAGTCTGAGAAAGTAAGCGCCTTGGGTTCAAACCAGAAAGAGAGCAGTGAGTGGGCGCGTGGTATGACGCCCGACGTGCGGACGGTAGGGGATGGGATTCGGAAGTAGTTGCAGGAGCTTGACAAAAGCTTCCAGAGGAATTAATAAATGCGCGTGGGAGGACGTGTAAGTGCGCGTATCCCAAAGATACAAGAAGAACAGTAGTAGTAATGATAATTCCCTTGGAGTCGTCAGACAGGAAATATGGATATTCTTTTAAACTGAGAGAGAGAGAGGTCTTTTTGTACCCTTTGCCTGCTGCCTACTGTGGTAGCTGCTAATACTAGTAAATGCGCTTTGTCTTCTCCGGACCCGTACAGAAAAAGTTTTGTAGGGTTGATTTTTAATATTTTTATTTATTTATTACAGTAAACAATTATAAAAATAACGTATCTATAAAGAAATAATACAGCCTCTCAACTCCAAGCAATAATAAATAATAAATAAATCAACTGAACCATTTACAATTTAGAAACACGATTTATAGTTCATCTCTCTCTCTCTCTAGCACAGTAAAAAAATCAACACCCTTCACAATTTATTAAAATTAACAAATTTTAATTAAACATCATGAAAATTCATATAACATTTGATTAAATTTAAACTAAATCTATAACTTTTATAAAACCAAAACATATAATTTAACTGTATCTAAAAATCATCACATCTGTAGGTGGGCTTACACCACCCCACCTTGTCCAAGTCAATGACGAGACTGTAGTGCTCATAAAAGAGTCAGAAACAAAATCACCCAACTCATAAACAGGTCTGGATCGCTCATGGATGGACCGCCTCCCTAACTACATGTCCTTGTTCATGATAAGTTATCTTATTGTTCGTTTCAAGACACTCGGCTTCCGCAATTTTCTAGAATCTACCACGACACAAATTGACTGTATTATTAGACAGGGCACGTCCCATCTCGTCATCTCCTTCATGGTAGCGACTGCTACTCTTCAAGCCTCTCGTAACAAGTAATGCACTCAATAGATACATTAAAAAAATAACTAGAACTTGTAGTCTATAATAACATTGATGATATTTAATAAGTGTCGTGTAGAAAACAAATGCTACACACCAATTGATTCTATATCGGATATTAAGGCTCGCAATGCATCGGATTACATGTACGCCTCGAGAAACATAACCATGTAGGTGTAATAAATCAACGTGTTATGGGCAAATACTATCTCATTTAGTTGTTTCTATCAATTTTTGGGCGTTACTCCATAAATATTTAATATCTCTTTACATGCCAAAAATCTAAGTAAGTTGTATGAATCATCAGTCAATTCCCTTCTCACTTACCATAATGATTAATATTATGCAGCGCGTCACTGGTATTAACACAATTTAAAATGAGTTGAGACAAGCTAAACTACCGCATCATCTTAAAAGGGTAATGCATCTTAATTGTATCAAAGCAATGTAACGAGACGTGTGCTAACCACAAATCATCACTTTTATGATGGAGCTGGTAGTATCAAAACATCGATATATAACATCCACATAAGCTATCAAGACAAGAATGGTATGTACTTGAAAACAAGTTAAAAGTAAAAAAATTAACATCCGACCCCAAACTATTGTGTACCGCTGAAGCCATTTCAAAAATTCAAAGCTTCGGGTTAGCAAGGAGTGTGTTTGTTCTTGTGGTTAAGGTTGAAGTTGAGATTATATTCAACCTAAATATGCACAAAAGTCAACTACAAAAACAAGTTTTTCTTGATTTTTCTAGATTTTTTGGTGGGTCTTATGCATAAAATGCAACCTCAACTACAATAACAAATACACCCTCAAATTAGCAGTCGAAGCAGCTTTCAGAACAACTTTTAATTTTATGGAACACGTGTCTTTGTATTTTTAAATTGTGTTTGATATCATGACAATTGTAGTTTTTCAAAATATATTCAAATAAACAATAAAAACATAAAAAATAATTTAAAATCAAAATAAAAATCATTTTAAAAACACCAAACAATCTTTCAATTCTAAAAGAAAGTGTTTTGGTCTTTTGGGAACTAGTCAACTTGCATTTTCAAATAAAAGGATAGAGGATTGGAGGGGGTTCAATATCCCACTTAAATTAACGATCATCATACAAATTTGTCCCTATAGGTAGCAACCTTTTCTCTAGGATTCACCCATTAACTCGTCATTTTACTCTTCAAATTTCTCTCACTACTTCCCCTAACTATTTTTATTTTGATCGAGCCCGTATATGTTTCTCCATACTCATGACATGGTTGTTGCCAAGATTGACCATTAATCAATAAAAATGAACCTTTGGATAATAGATGCGTATCTATTTGTAATTAGAAAATTACAAATTAATAAATTTTATTTCCCTAAGTTTTCAAAAATTGTGTGTCTATTAAAATCAACGCAACTATAATATTCAATGTGGCCAAAATCATCATTTGAAGCAATCATGTGTGTGTGTGTGTACACTATTAGTGTTGTCCTTGCCATTTTCAATCTCCAAGAGGTTGCCATTTCTATATAAGTTGATAGGACACATGCATGCATAATATACATGTGTTCAATAGATGACATGTATACTGAACTAGCCCGCTTAAGAGTTTTATAGTGGGGAAATAACTCATGTCCATGAAAAGACTCACGTGACAATCATGTAAGTGATCATCAAACTTTATATCATTAAATTATCTCATATAAAAATATGTTATGATTTGATTCTGACTACATGTTGTTATAATCAATAGTAACAAATGAGCATGTATTGGGTATAACATAAATTATATGAAAGTATTTGTGTAATAAATAAAGGATTCGGCACCCCAAGTGGATTGAGATAAATGTTATATTTGTTCTCAAACATTATTGATTTATGAGATCCTTGATCGGTATGAAATGAGATTTGAAAAAAGTTTTAAATAACCAATTACTATAGTGTTGATAACAAAAATAACTTAACAAAATAGAAATACTCAATATTATAATGCTAAATTGAAATATTATTAATGAAGAGATATTAATTACACCAAGAAACTGATTACTAAAAGATATAGTCAAACTACTATGACTTTCCTAGTATTTTGGGGATCATGATAAGTTACTAAACATTGTATTTGATCTTAAAATATAAATTTAATTATTTAATTTATTTATTCTTATTTTATTTAGGATCATGGTTTATATCCAAGCCGACTTACTAAGAAACCTAATGGATCACACATATAATAATCACTGGTCATAAATTAAAATGATATAATTAATCAAGGAAGACTTAACTGTAAATAAGTTTTAGAAATTAAAAACTGTAATGTAATTATCACACGGGACTGCAATCATGAAATTGGAAAAAAAATCAAGTAGGGACTTTATTGAATATATAATTTTTTAGAGTTGTCCTAAAACAATATATGTGATATTATTCAATAGACAAGATAATAATTTATCATTTATAGAGTTTTCAAGTTTTACTAAAATTAAGATGTCATCCTTCTTATTTTGTGTACGATACAAAAACATCTGAAACATGGGAGAAAAAAGCTAACACTCAAAGGTGTAACGACCTCTCTCTCTTAAAAGGGTTTAGAAGATTTTTCACCGGTGGTTCACGTGGATTACCGTTAGAGACCGAACACTTAGATGACATATAGTTTGTAATAACTCGAAGCAAGTATTCATAGCCCAAAAAAATATTTGATCTTCAAGTAATTTTCATAGAAACCATAAACAACTTTAGATACCAGATGAACACTTATACGACGACACTTTGTGTATCATAAAAGAAAATTTTATAAAAGACAAATCCACGACATCAGTGAAAGTCATCAATTGTAGCCGGAGAGGTTCACATGTGTCATCGAGAGGCAATTAGTGGCTCACTTGTTTCTGGACGGGGTGTGTGACCCACTCTAATTATCTTTGATAACCTTTCTTGGTGTCGTTTGATTTGTCTCATGGAGATTTTTATGATGATAGTTTGAGTGTTGTTGTAAGAGTTTCGACGTGACCCCAGGATCTCGTTATTATTATTTCCTTCTATCTTCTCACTTTTCTCTTTTATTTTTTCTTTGAAATTTATACCAACCCATTTTAATAATTTCTTTAAAATATCATCATTCTCAACTGTGACTTTGATCCAATCATGTTATTTTTTTTTTTTTAAAGCCAAAGCTAATTTGCCATAATATTTCTTAAACCGTGTTACATAGAGAGAGAGAAAAAATACGCACTGGTTTTCAACCCCAAGAAAACTTGCAATACATGAAATTTCAATAAATTAAAGATATTAATTTATCAAATACAGAGATACATTGCATCTCCAATTATGTTTCTTCAAAATCAATATACCAAAAGACACAAAAAAAAAAAACAATTCTTTTCACGTGGCCTAAGATTCACCAAACTTTTCTTCGAGGAAAAAAAACACAACGACGGTGCTGCCATGTGCTAATACGTGAAATTGTGATTACAGTGTTAATAGTTGAAAAGGTATTTCAATAGTCGGCACCGGCTCTCAAATTGTGGGCGGCGCGCCCCTTCGAGCGTGTTTGACAGTATGGTTGTGGGTGCTTTTTAAATAACTTTTCATGCCAAAATACATGCTAATGATGTTTTTTCATTTTTTAAAAATCATTTTTGACATCAGCACATCAAAACAATCCAAAACATATAAACCATATTAAATTTTAACAAAAAAAAAATTTTCAAATTTTTTAAGAACACAACCACAGCCACGTTCCCAAACGTTACCCATTCATCTCCTCGTTAAGCTAACGCAGAGTGCCCATAAGAATACAGGGACCATTACGGAAAGAAAAAGAAAAATACTAGTAAAACCAAAACGTGATTGATTTGAATTTTCTGAATGCCTAATTCCCAAATTCCATGACGGAAACTCCTTTTTCAGTGATTATCCTCTTGGACCCCGCTGTCGTGTTCATCTTTCTCACGATCTCACCGTTGATTTTTCAAGAGGTAGGTGCCCTTTTGTGGCAATAAGAAATTGACGGTGAAGATTTAATTATCGGGCTACAGCTTTTCACCATTGATTTATGTGCCCATATAGTTGATTTTTATGGAAAGGGTTGACCTGGAAAAACACTGGATTTTTTTATCAAGCACCGCGCGGTTCAACCAGCAAGACCCTGTTTTTTTGCCCCTGGCTTTTAAGGTGTAGTATATGAGAAAAAACCATATATACACCTTAAAAAAATTTAAAAACCACTGTATTTTTTTTTATCAAGGATACATATATGAGAAATATTAAAAAAAAAATTAATCTATATAAAACAAAAAAAAACAACAAATGAATTATTCTTACCTTTTTAAAAATTAAGCACACTCAATATTATTAAAATATTATCATAAATTGATTAAAACATGAATTCAAAATTTATTTGAAAAAAAATCAACCAATACATTTTTTGTTTTTTAAAAAATTAAATCAGGTGTAGCTGGGCTTGGTAGGTGAGGCTCAACGCCTCACCTAATCAAGCGATGACCCTCGAGCAAGTCTATATTTTTTTTGACCCAGTCATGCATTGGGAAAAAAAAAATTGATGTGTAACCTCTATCAGCAGACGACGCATTGCCTGTCCATCCCTAAAATCTAGCTTTTATGGAGGCTGGAAAAATAAGATTCCTTGTTTTTTTACGCAAAGAGTTTTTTTCAACTCATTTTAACCCAAAACACCTATAAAACACCATAGAGACCTTACTAAACCAATTCATGGCCATGAAAAAACTACCCTAAAACCCAAAATCCACTTGGAAAAAAAAACTTTTCGAGCTCGGATATGATTTCTTAGGTGTTTTCAATATAATAAAAATGTCTAATCTTAACTTTTCTCATCGTATTGAATCATTTCACATCAAAAACAATTATTTTGTTGGCCATATTCTTTATTGATGGACACTTTATCTCTCTAAGTTGGAATTCAACGATTTTTTTTCCTCCAACCAAAAAACTATTGAAAAATAAGTAAAATGAAGTTTGGTATAAAAATTAAATTTTATAAAAGTCTAGGGATTGATAACCTGATAGATAAAAAAGATGGGGGGACTCAGGTGAATTTTTTATTAAAATTTTCAATTCGGCACTTATTCTACCTGTTTTTTTCACTTTAATTCTCTTTCTTTCAATTCAACTCTCCCTTGCAAAAAAAAAAAAAACACATGCAATTGAACTCTATTTTGGTTTTACAATGACACGATTGTGAAAAAAAAAATTTGATGATCAAATTAAATTTTTTTTTAAATTACACTATTATAATTCATCATAAAATGCAAGACGGTGCAGTAAAAACACCACATATTTAGCTTTATATATAATGTGTAATCCACTATGAAATATGAAATGATTAATAATGTTTTTGTAAATAGTACAAACACAACGTGTTCAAGCTTTGTGTATGGTAATTGTTAGAGCACTGCTCATTTATTTTTTCTTATATTTAAAGTTTTAAGGCATCAAACTTGAATGCATGATAACTATTATCATTTTAAATTCAAGAATAGATAATGAGAAGTTGAAGTTTTATAAATTTCGAGTAAAAAACTTGGTATTTATAGCTTGTTCTTGGCATATGCATGTTTTGTAATATGATTGAATCAAGAAGATCAAATTAGTAATTTTTATATTTTTAATCATATTTGATCTTATTATAAAAAAATTCTTACTTTGGATGAATGTGAATAAACCTGAAAATGCTAACTTATCCTCCAGTAGTCTTCACAATAAAAATATTTTTAATACAATTTAGGTTATATTTGATATAATATTTACAGATTGATTTAAGTTATAAGCATGTCTAGTTATAAATAATCTTCGAATTAAATAAGAAATTTGTTAAAAAAATAAGTTAATATTTTGATTTAATCATAAAGTTAAAATTTTCAAATTCTAAACTATGAATTATAACTTATATTATATTTCTTTTTTTTTTAAATAATGATTTGAATAATTTCAATCAAATGAGCTTTAATCTTAAAGTTGTTTCTAGTTATTTTTAACGTAAATTATTTATAAAAATGACTTTTGAATTATAAATCAAAAATAAAAAACCATAATTTAAAAAATTCACACTAAAATGACTCTTATTCCACACCAGTGGTCCCTAACTAAATCCAAGATAAAAAATTAAATAAAATATAAAAATAGTTTGGTCTTTAAAATGGTGGTTTAACAAGTTGTTTTAAATAAAATATCTACTGTAATTGTATTTAATTATAATTTTTATTTTAAATTTAATTAATACATAAATTTAATTAACAAATCTAAAAGATATAAAATTCTATTTTTTTATCAATATTATAATTATAATTTTATTTTTTCAAATATGTTTTTTAAAATAATTATGTTTAAAAAACTAGTTTTAATGTTATTTTTTCAAAAACTCCGGTTGCATGATGATACAAGAAAAGAAAAATAAATACAGTCAAATGAGATGTCCATAGAGAAAAAGACTGTGCTTTCTTTTGGGCACAAGTAAACCAGGAAAATACAATAACAATTGACGTGCATTTTGTGATCATGACGACGTTGGCGTCTTGTGCTGTACAGAACAGAAGATTTTATTTCCTTTCCCTTCTTTTCCTTTTATTCATTCATTTATTATCGCGTAGCAATTCTTTTTTTTTTCCACAGAGAATATGCGTCCATAGATTATCCCACCTGAGAAAACGTGGTTAAAAAAATTGTTTTCTCCCTTAATTTTTTAAATTTAAATTTTAATGAATATATATATATATATATATATATATTATACACTTTCAAACAATACCCAAAAGTATTTATTAGTAATAAAGAAGAGAAAGAAAACAAAGGTCAAAGGGAAGCAGTTGGGTAGTGCTGTGCGTGTAGGGCTGGTACTATATATTGGTAGTATTATATAGGTGTAATGATTTTCGGTGAAGATCAGAAACTCGTGATCATCACACATCAGATTTCGTTTTACTCTTATTTATTCTGATTCTCTCTCCCTGCCTGCTGCAAAAGAGAGGTTTAGAAACAGAACAGAAGCAGAAGCAGAAGCCAGCAGGCAGGTATTGTCAGTCCTCCTCGAGGAATTGACACCCCCGTCTCGCCCTTTTTTCTCAGTGACCCATCTCTCTCTTTCTTAAAACCTCTCTATCTCCTTTCTTTGTTAAGATTCATGCGCTCACAAGTCTACATGTGTGTAACTTTGTTTTAAGCCTCTGTGTGCCCTGTGCGAATTGCTCCTTTATACCTAGACACTCCCTACAAGATTGAAAGAAAAGAAGAAGAAAGAAACAACTCCTTTTGAGAACACAAACCAAAGGGGGTAGAAACTGCAAAAGGTAAGGGTTTTGTAAGAGAGCCCAGTTGGCGAAACATTGTTTAGAAGAGGAAAGAAACGGTCTTCTGGGATACCCCGTTGGATTTTGAAGATGGGTAGTTGTGGGAGGAGTGGGGCCGTGAGGCAATATGTAAGATCAAAGGTGCCTCGTTTGAGATGGACTCCCGAGCTTCATCACTGCTTTGTTCATGCCATTGAGAGGCTTGGTGGCCAAGACAGTAAGTAAACTGCTTGTTTTTTGCTGGATTATTGCTTCCTTCATTATCAATCCTTTTGGTTCTTTCCTTCTAGGCGCTTATGGTGATTATGTGCTTTTTTTTTCCTGTTTGTTTCTTTTCGTCTCTTCTTTGTAGAGGCTACGCCTAAACTCGTTCTTCAGATGATGGATGTGAAAGGACTCACCATTTCACATGTGAAAAGCCATCTCCAGGTCTGTCCTTGTTTTCTCAACTACTAGTATAGTTTGGGGTATTTTATTTTTCTTTTTCCTCCGTGGGTTTGATTTTCCTGTCTTTTGTATCTTCGAACACACTTGTTTAACCGGTTTGTTTACATGGGGTTTTCTTTGTTTTGACCAGATGTATAGAAGCATGAGGAGTGGTGACCTGGGCAGACTAGGTATCCAAAGCTTTATGTTTCCTCCCTCTTTGTTTGAATACACATTAAAATGTCTGTCACTCTCTCTCAAACTATTACGAACGGGCCTATGTATCCCAAAACTTCCTTTTTTCTAATCTTCAAGTTTATATCATATCACTGATTGTCTGTGTATATGCATGCATTAATGACAGCCTCTATTATACTTTCCTTTAGTGGTTCTTATCCACTGTTCAAACTCAAGGACTATGCACTCACATGTAAACATACATTTTGGAAAAAAATAGCTGCCTTCATTTATAACCTCTCGTTACTATTACAGTTTATGCTAAAAGAGTTGAGAACAAAATAAGCCTTGTATCCATTTCAAGTCTTCTAATATTAGCATTTCTGATGAAACTGACAGCCTCACTTGCATCGCTCTCCTGCTTTTATCAGTTACAGTTCCTATTTATTTTACTTTCCCTTTTTTCAATTATACAAAAACCAAATTTCTTGGACTTGACACCTTTTCGTATGCGTTCGGTTTGTGCTTCTGTGTTGGTCTCTTTGAACAGATAGGAGCTCCACCCAGCAAAAAAGACAATCTTTTGATGTCTATAACGAGTGTGTTGAAGAAGTAAAAGCCATTGAAGAATCAGATTCTCACTCGATGTACAGGCCTCTCTCTTCAAAAAGGTCAGCGTAGCTTTATCCTTATGGTTTTAGATGTACCAGATATAAAAAAGAAAAGTAGATATATGTAGTCATACTGGGTGCAAGAAACAAACAAAAAATGATTTGCAACGTTGCATGATCTTTTCCTTTCATCCCTTTGCTTTTCTTCTTTCAGTTTTTTTTTTTGTTTAAACTCTCTTTTCTACAGGGCCAGAATCGAGACCAGGAGTTCATTATCTGAGGAGTTCCTGCAATGCAGCCAAGGAATATGTGAGACAATCTCAAATCCGTACTCTTTTGATGATTATGCGGGAATAAAGGAGGAGGTCAATGGAGTTGGTTTCAAATGGGAGCAGGCCCATTCTAACCCTCAATGTACAGCCTTCTCTCTGCCACGTGATCCTTATAACTTCAACCCCTTGAAACGTGAAGTGGAAGAATCTGATTTCCTCAAGGTAGGCTATTAAACCAACCTCGCTTTCTTTCTTTTGCCAGCCACTCTATTGAGATTGAGTGTAATGTTGTATTTTGGTTCCATCTTTTCGAGTTTCTGCTACCTCCTGCAAGGTAGCCTCCATCTAGCTTACGTATAGAGTCTATGGATATAGATAGATACATGAAGGCCCTTCTGACCAGTGGTAGGATGGAATATCCACGCCTGGTTCGGTCAACTTGTGTCATCTCTATGGCACCATTGTATTTTCATTTCACAGCTTTA
>Ga0325410_1006336_pt1 | contig 13001 bp, 14 predicted proteins | sample PopdelMetagenome_16_FD_206182 | JGI IMG/M metagenome (GOLD analysis project Ga0325410, IMG submission 206182) | Populus deltoides microbial communities from Bellville, Georgia, United States - Xylem-PdIQD-R3 | ecosystem: Host-associated > Plants > Phyllosphere > Stem > Wood/Secondary xylem... | reverse complement strand
TTCAACCAGGCTGGCCACCAGTCCTGCTCTGAGAATGATGAAAAAAATAATTGCAAGCTTCAAAGAACTGATTTAAAAATTTATATCAAATATATTTATTTTCTTTGCTAATTAGAAAACGCGCTTGTAATACGTTTTTTATACTTATGAAATAATAAATTCAAAACTAATATTTAGGGTGCATTTGGTATTTTTCCCAATCATAAAAAAAAATATTTTGTTAATCAAATAGATTGTGTTTTTTTTGGACTGGCTACTATATATAATTACTTTTTAAATCTTAATTCTATAAAAATTAAAATAACTTGCTTGTAAAAATATATTTTTTTATTTATTTTACATATACAAATCTATCTAGTTTTAATCAAATGTAGATTTTTATTTTAATAGATTAATTTTATTTATTTTAATAGATTAATTTTATAGCGTTTGAATAGATTTTGAAATTAAAGATTTTTTGAAAAAAAAAAGAAGAAAATAAAATATTTTGGTTTAAGAAGAAAAATCGAATGAGAATAAGAATATCAGTATTATCATGCAGAGCGAGCAAGGCATCCATCCAAAACCTTCAACTTCACTCACTAACAAGACTCTGTTTATCGAATTCCTTTTCTGAACCACAAGTAAGTACTCCGTAATTCGAATTCCTTTTCCGAACCACAAAGAGTAATTCATTTGGAAGAAGAAATAAGGAAATGGATTCGCTGCGTGCATTGCTTCGCTCAGATTTTATCTATCTTACTCCAACAAGAAACCATTTCCAATCTCTCCATAAAGTTGCTCAAGCGGGAGGCACTTCCGCGCCATTCTTCAATCCAAGGATTTCGATTCCCATTCGCAGAAGAATCGTTTGCGGTGTTTCCTCTACTCAATCCAGGTAGTTTTTTTTCTTTCCTTTTCTTTTACTCTGGCTTGTGTTTGGTTGGTGGGCTATAGATTCTTGGTATTTTCCATATTGTAAATCTTTCAGAGAACAAGAGAAGGCAATGAAGAAAAGCAGGTCGAGGTTGGAACGTGGAAAGGTGAGGCTAAATGTAAGGGTGGATCACCAAGTTGAATTTGGGGAGCAAATTGTGATTTTGGGGTCGACTAAAGAACTGGGTTCGTGGAAGAAGAGGGTTCCGATGAATTGGACGGAGAATGGATGGGTTTGTGATTTGGAGATGAAAGGGGGTGGCATTGTTGAGTTTAAGTTTGTTATTGTGAGCAAGGACAGAAGTTTTGTGTGGGAAAGTGGGGATAACCGGGCTTTGAGGTTGCCCAGAGGAGGGAGTTTTGCGGTTGTTTGTAAATGGGATGCAACTGGGGAGGCTGTCAAGTTGTTGCCTTTGGACTTGGAACATAACGGAGAGGAAGTGGAGGATGCAGGTGAGAATGGTTCGGCTAGTGCTGGTGTTCTTTTGGAGGTGGAGACAAGTCCTTTTGTTGGGCAGTGGCAAGGGAAGGCCATATCTTTCATGCGGTCAAATGAGCATCGGAACAGAGAAGCTGAAAGAAGATGGGACACTTCAGGTCTTCAGGGGTTTGCGTTGAAGTTGGTTCAAGGTGACTTGAATGCAAGAAATTGGTGGAGAAAGGTAATGGTGTTAAAATACGTGTCGTCACTTTTGGATTTCATTAAAAGTTTTTAGCACTACTGCACCTGTCATTTTAGAATGGATGCATAAATGAGCAATACTCTTGTCTCTAATCTATGAGGAATTGAACTATTTTTGTTACTGATAACTTTTAGTTTGATAGAATAGTTTGTAAGAGTAGAAAATAGGCTTGAGGAAGAGATTTGTGATAAAATATTATATACCTCTAATCTGACTGTCTGAGCAGACAGAATTCTGGAGATTACAAGGAAAGTGAGATACAGATGGAGATGGAGATGGAGAAAACAGAATATATATTTAATAATGTTTGTCTTGTCCTGCCGTGAGTAAGAAAACATCATGAGTGCACAAATAAATCTTCTATCTCCATCGGTTGGTATTATTATGCTGGACATCATGTAAATAATGTAAATTGTAATAGTGACCTGTGTTTGTGGTATTCCTGATGCAAAATATCCATCCACGCATACCATCCATGCTATTCAAAATAAGAATGTTAGTATATGATGTATGGTGCAGCTTATGGATTTAGCTTCTGACTTTGGGAAAATATTTAAACGAGGAATAGAAGAAGACGAATATTCGAGCCCCAAGCCTTAATTCTGTGGATAAAAGCCTAGATGATTCTTTTGGGAGTTAGTTTTTCAGAGTTCCAGCAGAGGCTGGATCCTAGTTATTAGCATCAAGGGAAATTCTGTATTTTACAGGTTGCTGGGAGTTTCAGTAGCAGTGTCTAGTTTTTATTTTTCCTATTCAGATGCTATATTTATTCAAGAATTTGAGTTCCATTAGGAGTAGGAATAACTCCAGCATCATAAATAAGCTTTTTAGCATTTCAATTCCAGAAGAGAATTATTTTGATTAAAGTGCAGCATTTTTCTTATTATGTTAGGTGTGATGCTTTCTTTAAGGTGGTTCCTTATACCCTAGTTGTGATGCTCAGGTTGTTATCAAGGATGGTTTCTTGAATCTACTAGTGTGAGGCTAGTAATTTTATCCTGAGTGCTTTCAATTTTCATAATTTACTATCTGTTTAAAATTTATAAGTCCCTAATTCACCATATTCAACAACCCTAATTTTAAAGCAATTAACTATGAACCTATCCTGCATCAATGTATGGGATGGAGAGGGTGGTTTTAGTTCAATCATGCACCTTGGTATGAATAATCCCAAACAAGTTTTAAAAATGGACACTATGGTCCATGACTCATCCTTCTTGTACATGCCCTTCTATTAGGGCATAACAGCACTGGATCTTCAATGTGTAATTTTTTCTTGTCTTCGTAGTTTGCTCTTTTAGATGTTTCCTTTTTTCATCACATCTGAATAGATCACGGTAATGTGGATTAATGGCTACTTTAGGCTCACTTTATGGGTACCATGTCTCTCCGTCACCCAGTTAATCGTACTTGTGTGCCTGTATGTAAAAGTAGAAAAAAAATTGTTCCTTTGTATAAGGCTGTAAGTTATGAACTAAGTCAAAGATTCTTTGATTTCTTTTAACATTGTATCAATTTCATTAACAGCTTGAAGTTGTACGTGAGCTACTAGTTGGAAGTCTTCAGACTGAGGACAGGTTGGAGGCTTTAGTATACTCTGCTATCTATTTGAAGGTATTTCTGTGTAACTGCAGAGACTCTTTGGCAGTTTGTTTTCTTTTATGGAATCCTTAGATCTTTCTCTTATGCAGTGGATAAACACAGGGCAAATTCCATGCTTTGAAGATGGAGGTCATCACCGGCCAAATCGGCATGCTGAAATTTCCAGGCTTATATTCCGGGAATTAGAACGAATCTCTTCGAGGAAAGATACTTCACCACAGGTTGGGTGACATTTTTTTTCTGACATGGTTGGGCTGTATCAAAATTTGACAGCATTTTAACTTCTTTTTTTCCCCTTACCTCACAAGGTATGCATCGATCTGATTGCCTTTTGTTTAGTATAAAGTATAGTTAAATATCAACAACAGAGTAGCATTTTCTTTATCTCTTTAAGACAATTGATGTAGAACCAAGAAAAGAGGCAAAACATGAAAAGAGAATCATATTCTGAAACTCAACTTTAGTTGATCAGTTGATGTACCCTGTTTTTCAAATATCTAAGAGTGGCACTTCTTATAGGCACCAAAGCAATTACAAACTTGGAAACCCATACCTCTATGGGAACACAAAAACAAAATCCTCATCCCAATCCAAGTAGAAACCAGAGGCATGCCAGGCAAATAAATTGTATAATTTCTGCCTAAATTTAGTAGTCCTGACATCCGTTATCAGCTGTCCTGAATAGGTTTTCAGAGTGCTTTTGATCACACTGCAATTGGTTTGTCCATCTCTCAATGCCTACTCGTGCCTCAGTAGAAAAATAGATAGTTGAAGTTAATTCCCCTAATGTCTGATTACGATAATGATGTATATTTCTGTTGCTAGCATTGGTAATTTTTCTGAAACTGAAGACACCGTGAACTATCAAGCAAAAGAGATGGATAGTAGGGTGGAAGGGAGGATAGGCAGGGCTGGTGCAAACTGGGTTATGCTTGAACTTGTGTTTTGTCTCATTCCATATACTCTATGATAAAATTACCATCAAATCTTTTAAGTTCAAATATGAACTTTATCTGAACTTTCATCTTATATGATAATGGTATTTTGTGCTGTATTTCATGTTCTACATTTCTCTCTGATATCTCACAGGCATTTGGTGGTGTATTTCATGTATCTTGTTTGACCTGTCAAAAAGTTCTTACCTCTCTTAAGTTACGAGTTTTGAATTTGATGTACAGGAAGTGCTTGTTATTCGAAAAATCCATCCTTGTTTGCCATCTTTCAAGGCAGAATTCACGGCATCTGTTCCTCTTACTCGGATTAGAGATATTGCTCATCGGGGCGACATTCCTCATGACCTTAAGGTTATATAATATATCACAGTGCATTTGGTAAGTAATCTTTGCTGTGATCAGATAACTGGTGTTGGTTTATTTATTTATTTTTTGTTCTAATTCAGCAAGAAATCAAACATACTATACAAAACAAACTTCATCGCAATGCTGGCCCAGAAGATTTAGTTGCTACTGAAGCAATGCTTGCAAGAATTACGAAGAACCCTGGGGAATATAGTGAAGCATTTGTCGAGCAATTCAAAATATTTCATCATGAACTCAAAGATTTCTTCAATGCAGGAAGGTCTGCTTATGACATCTTAAACCTCTGATGATCCTAACTTTGTTGATAGGTCCTAGGTTCTAAGCTACAAATCAAGAGGAGGAAAATAAGGGAGAAAGAACTTTGTTTTTGCTCAGCAGTTTATATCAACTCTTTTTTTTTTTTTTTTCCTGTCCTCTTGTTCATTTTCATATTATTTATCATGGATCATTTTTATAAAATGTAGTATGACTTTCGAGGAGAACTTCTCTGCATGTGATAAACCATTTATAATTGAATGTTCCTTGAGGTTTTTCTTAGAACTTGGGGTGGTTCCACATTCAGCTTTATAAATTTATCTAAAAGACTGTAATCAGAAAGAACATTTTATTTTTTGTCATTTTTAGTCAATTGAATTCAAAGCATCTACTAGTTTTGAATGGATCATCTTCTTTACTAGTTTCAGTTTTTGCTGATTCAACATTCTTTTTAAATTTTGGGCTGTGCAGTCTTGCTGAACAACTTGTATCAATTATAGAATCCTTGGATGAAAGGGGCTCTTCAGCTCTTACATTGTTTTTGGATTGCAAAAAGGTAAATAGTGTCCTTTTAAGTTTGGTTCTCCTTTATTGTCATGACTTGTATGAACTTGCAACATGATACGAATTATGTTTCAGTAATAACCAAATCTGTCTTTATGCTTGTAGGTTGTACATTCATTGAGCCTTAGTCATGGGATCTTTAATGTTTTGAATTTAAGTCTCTGATGATGAAATGTTTTGTACTTCTATAAATTCAACCTTGGTGCTTAGTCATGCAATGGTTTAAGGCATTGCTAGTTTTAATTCAACCGTGTTGGTTAATTTTACTAATTCTAATTTTGCACGAAAATTTCTGAGAGATGTGTTTGTATTTTCAGAATTTAGATGCTTCAGAAGAATCCCACAATATTTTTGAACTTATCAAAATCATGCGATCCCTGAATGCTCTGAGAGATATAATTGTAAAAGGTCTTGAAAGTGGTCTTAGGAATGATGCTCCTGATGCTGCAATAGCTATGCGTCAAAAGGTGAGCTCACGCTTAGCAATCATTTAGAAAGAGCTCCAAATTAGCAATTAGTAGCTGGAGTTTGATGGTTCTACTCTTGATGATTCCTTTTTATTTTTTTTGCTGTCTCCTTTGCATGCGTGTCTGGGGATGGTTGGGATTCTTTACAGTGGCGCCTATGTGAGATTGGTCTTGAGGACTATTTGTTTGTTCTTCTGAGCAGGTACAATACTTTTTCTTAGTTTACTTAAGATGCCTTTTGCTTCTTCCTAGACATGATGTCAGAAATCTTTTTGTCAGTTTTCTCACATATAACTGGAATATTTTGATAAATTGCTTTTTCAAAAAACGCTTGGCCTGTTTGATGCCCTCCAACTCATACATTAACTGGCATTTCACACCTTTTGGCGCTGCAAAAAAGGATTTCATAATCTATAACAAATTGCCTTGAAGAATCTGCAGAAAATAATTCTGTTATGCCTTGGGAGACCCAGCACGGCCAGATTTTTTTCCTTGATACCAACGACACAAGGAAAAAGCTGTTTGTAAATCAAGCCTGCAATCAGCATGACCATAATATTTTCTGATGTGACATTATGATGTCTTATTGGGAGAAAAGAGCTGTTTTTAAGTGATTATACTCAAGCATGTGATACACTTGGAGCTGCAAAAGAAAACACTGGTCGTGGTTCAAATGACCTAATTTACTGATGAATAGATATACTTAACTTTCTTCCATTTTCTGTTGATTTATCTTATCAAAATTTGATTTTCTCTCTGTTTGGAATTCATGCACGTGTTGGATGTTATTGGTTCACATAGGTTTCTCAATGCACTTGAAGCTGTGGGAGGGGCTAAATGGCTTGCAGACAATGTGGAGTCAAAGAATATAAGCTCTTGGAATGACCCTCTTGGTGCCCTGATTGTTGGTGTTCGTCAGCTCGGTTTATCTGTTTGGAGACCAGAAGAATGTGCAGCTATTGGAACTGAGCTTCTTGCTTGGCAAGAGAAAGGTCTCTTTGAAAAGGAAGGTACTTGTCAATTTGCTTCTTCCAGTGCTGGAAAAGTTTCATGTCCAGTGAACGTGCTTGTTAATTTCATTTTCTTGGTTCCTTATATTACTATAAAGGAAGTGAAGATGGCAAGATAATTTGGGCGCTAAGGCTCAAAGCAACTCTTGATAGAGCAAGAAGGCTCACCGAGGACTATTCTGAAGCACTTCTTCAAATATTTCCACAAAGAGTGCAGGTATAAGTTTAAATTTTCTCCTTTTCTTTCTTTCTTTGTTATATTTTTTTTCTTGTTAGAACCACTTTTATATCAGATGTTTGATATTCCTGGTTTCTTAGTGGATTGACACCTCTATCTCTCTTCATCCCATTTTATTTTTCGGTTTTTTCTTTCAAATATTCAATGAAATATCATGTATCACTTTAATGTAAATACACATTTTCAAAATTACCCTTGCATTGGAAAACATATTAAACTTTATATTTTGAGAATTGGTATTTTTGGTAGTGGAAATGAATAGAGATAATGTTGGAAAATCAATTACTACCTTTTAAATTTCTTAGAAGGTGGATGAATTACTTTGACACATCTCAAAAGGAAAATATGAGTAAATAAATTGGAATGGGTTTCTCTTTTTACCTGCTGGGACTCGTGAACTCTTTGTGACAATTGGCAGAGCTAGATTTGCTGAAAACAATCTTAATAAATCATATCTCCACAATGCTAAAAATTATTTCGTGGTTTCTATCTGTGAACTACTTGAAAAGCATTAGAGTTATAAATAGACTTTGAATTGTGGCTAAAATTGTACCCTGACCCTTGCAGATACTAGGAAAAGCACTTGGAATTCCTGAAAACAGTGTAAGGACGTACACTGAAGCTGAGATTCGGGCCGGGTATGTAGACAGTGTTTGTAATCATAAAAAATATGATCTTGAAAGGCTTACACAATCTATGGTGATCCTCTGTGTTGCTGATTGCATAATCTTTTGAATATCTTCCTGCTAATAGAAATACTGTAACATTCTAACTGGAAAATTTCATGTGTAGGGTAATTTTTCAGGTTTCAAAACTTTGTACCCTGCTTTTGAAAGCAGTTAGAAGTACCCTTGGTTCTCATGGCTGGGATATTCTTGTTCCTGGATCAGCTATCGGCACATTAGTACAGGTACCCTCGATCAGTTTTAGCTTCAATTTCCTTTAACTAGAAGGGAATCAAATTATATAATAACATTAGTAATTATGTGCAGATTTCTAACTTTATCATTCTTGCTTAAAATTAAAAATTTATTTTTAAGAGATGCTGTGATGAAGTTTAGCCAGCTGATAAGTGGTCTTGTTCTGTGCTCAATATAGAGCCACGTTGCATGTAGACCTTAGTTTTTTGTCACTATTCTTCCATTTTCCTGGAAGAAGAAATAAAAGAGAAGGAGAAAAGTGAATAAGGTAGTTCTGAGGCACTAGCCTATGATATATTCATCTGAATGACAAGAAGTTAGATAAAAGCCCAGAATGACCATGTACAATGATTTTGTGTACTGCTGATTGAAGCCAGAGCTACCAGTTTATGGTGCTTGTGGATGGAAAGCACTTCAGAATTTCAAGTATCTTGGACGAATGAGATAACTTTTGTGGTATATGATAGTTTCCTGACCTTTTTACTTGTACCCTGCATGGCTCTTTTGGGGGATGTGGTGATATTCTTGGCCTTCTGATATGCCTTTCCCTTTAGTTATTTATTTATTTATTTTTCCAGGGTGGAGAATGCATCATTCTCCTTGTTGTTACTTGCTTTTCCTTTCAAATAAAATGTTCTTTTTTGTTATGAAGGACAATTAACTGAAATTCATTGAGTTGGTTGAAATTGTGGTTCCAACCAAGTAAATTTCAGCCTAATCATTGATGCAGCTGCCTGAGATAACTGGATCAGTTTCCATATTCGTGCCCAGAGAACGATTCCTTTGAGGCCATACCCCTTCTATGTTTGTGCAAGGATTCTTTAATGCAGGGGCTAATTGGAATAGGTGGTGTTCATTTTTATCCTTTGAAAATAAACTTTAGTGTATCCTTTCTTGTTGGCCAATTGGAATTACCATGGCCCTTGGATTTCATGGATTCCCGGTGGTCTTAAAGTTGGTAAACATCATAGTTCCCAAGAAATGCATGAAATTGTATATGGTCTCTCAGATCAGGGTCAGATACTTCAATTGCAATAAGCTTCTACTATTAGATGCTCTCATTGATGTTGAATATCTACACCCACATTTATGCATTACATCTTTACAAAATCATTGGTCAGTATGACATTCATTTGCTGTGATGTAGGTTGAGAGCATTGTGCCTGGATCGTTGCCATCGACTATAGAGGGACCTATTGTTCTTGTGGTGAACAAAGCTGATGGAGATGAAGAGGTTTAAATGTCTCTCATCTTGATATATTTTTGTCTTGTTTGCCATTGAACATTCGTTATATGCAGCATGGTACACATGAACTTTCAGAGTTATTATATAAGTATACATTGCAGGTAACAGCTGCTGGTAGTAACATAGTGGGAATTGTACTTCTGCAAGAGCTGCCTCACTTATCCCATCTTGGTGTTAGGGCCCGGCAAGCAAGTTCCTTCTCTAAATTCTAAATATCTCAAGTAATTCCATATTGTTGAAATATTAATGAATAAAGGTGAACTCAATTGAATTGGTTTTCTGCAGGAGAGGGTTGTCTTTGTGACATGTGAAGATGATGATGAAGTTGCTGATATGCAAAAGCTTACTGGAAAATATGTGAGGTTATTTGTCTGTACCCCTCTGATCCAAAATCAATTCTTGTGTCTTCATTATGTTTTTGAAATTGATGATTAGGATCACACATGCAGCATTTGGTTGTGTTTGATTTTCAATGTCTGTGGTTTGCAGGTTGGAAGCTTCCTTGACTGGCGTAAATCTAACTCTCTCTTCGTCAAATGATATTGTTGCAGAAGATCTTTCACGCAATGATTCATCTACAGTTGAACCTCCTGGATCTCACAATCCATCCTGGTCTGCTGTTAGAACTCACTCCAGTCAGGTACAGTAACTTAACTATTGCCCATCATTGTAACACTCAACCACCCTTTGATCATAGTAGACGTGGTTTATCAAAATTGACAAAAGTTTAATTTTATTAAGGGTGTTTCCGCTGGAGGTGTTATTCTACTCGCAGATGCAGATGCACAAACATCGGGCGCCAAGGCTGCTGCTTGTGGTCGCTTAGCTTCTTTGGCTGCAGTTTCGAGAAAGGGTAATATGGGTTGACTATTAAGATGGTTTACCTTCTAAAAATGAAATCTATGTTTCAAGTTTTTCTAAGTTTATTTGAAGGGGTGTACAATTAATTACCATCTTTTTTTTTTTATTGATTTTAATTTGTGGACAACATTGGCTTCTTTATTTTCTTTATTAACCATTCACATATGTTTTGTACAGCTGCATTAGGCTCTGGGATCTTAGAATGTCAGAAATCGCCTTGGGAAGTTCTGTCTTTTGTTGGGGTTAACAACATTACTATAGAATCAAAACGAATGGCTCTAGGAATCACTCTAATAGGAATTGGAGTTTCTCCCTAAGTACCAAAACACAATAAAAAATCTTAAGGAAAAATTGAATATGTATACTTGTTCCTTTTCTTTCTTTTTTTCTGAATTAAAATGTCCTAGAATGCATGTTTTACTCTTTTCTGCATCAACTGGATCCACAAAAAAAGAGAGGAATATTTGGATACAACATTGACTTTTTGGATTATGAGTGAGCAGCACTGGAGAGTATAAGATGGATTAAAAATTGGAACATGCTCATGAATTAGAGGACTTGAAATAGTTATTGGACGGCCTCCTTTGTTGCATGTTCTTTTGAAGTTTTGCCCTTCTGCTGTATTGAAGCTGACGTACTTCTTGTGAATTTGCTTTTTAAATGGCAGTTTCTAGTGAACAAGGGGTGCCAGCTTCATTTCAAGTTCCTAAGGGCGTGGTTATACCTTTTGGTTCTATGGAATTGGCACTCGAGCGTAGCAAATCTACGGAAACATTCATGTCATTTCTAGAAGAGATAGAGACAGCTAGGCTGGATGGAGGTGAACTTGACAAACTATGCTTTAAACTTCAGGAATTGATCTCTTCCTTGCAGCTCCCAAAAGACATTGTCGATGGAATAGGTCAAATGTTTCCAGACAACGCAAGACTGATTGTACGTTCAAGTGCCAATGTCGAGGACTTGGCTGGAATGTCAGCTGCTGGACTTTATGAATCAATCCCTAATGTTAGCCCATCAAATCCAATTGTATTCGCAAATGCTGTTAGCCAAGTATGGGCTTCACTGTACACACGGAGAGCAGTTCTAAGTCGTCGAGCTGCTGGTGTGCCTCAGAAAAATGCTGCAATGGCAGTTCTGGTGCAAGAAATGCTTTCACCAGAGCTCTCATTTGTTCTTCACACACTCAGCCCAACTGACCGTGATCAGAATTCTGTTGAGGCAGAGATTGCCCCTGGACTGGGTGAGACCCTAGCTTCTGGCACCAGGGGTACTCCATGGCGTCTTTCATGTGGGAAGTTTGATGGGCTTGTGAGAACACTTGCATTTGCAAATTTCAGTGAGGAGATGCTGGTATCTGTTGCGGGTCCTGCTGATGGTGATGTAAATCGTTTGACTGTAGACTACAGCAAGAAACCACTAACAATTGATCCAATATTCCGTCACCAGCTGGGTCAGCGTCTCTGTTCAATTGGCTTTTTCCTCGAAAGGAAGTTTGGCTGCCCACAAGATGTGGAAGGATGTGTGGTTGGAAAAGATATCTTTGTCGTCCAGACTCGCCCGCAACCTCAGTAAAAGCTCCTCTTATTCTGTATTAAAAGTGAATGGTTACTATGCAACTGTGCGCTTAGTCGCATTGGCAACAGTGAGCAGTGGCTTTAGTAAGGCTTCACCATACACGATCACAAGGTCATTGGGAGATAGCATAGCACTATTTGCTGGAAGGTAAGGGTTATCTACTGTATATTGTCCAATAATATAATATTGTATCATGAATGTCGCATAAATCAATGCCGCTTCTAGGACTGTATTTTCAGGCTCCTGTTTTGCTACTAGCTGCGAGTCAATTACAATAACGTGCAGGGTCATCATATATTTCATCCTTCTGATCAACTTTTTTCTATTTCTTCATCTACCATGCTCATCCTACATGACTGCAAAAATAGTAGACAAACCGTAGTAACAAAATGTCAAAAGTAAAGGACAGCATATAGGATTAAGCCATAATTTGCTTTTCATGAGCTAATCTGGGAAGGTCGAAAAAGGGAAGCATGTAAAGGGGATGTCGTTTATTTCTCACTTAGAATTTGGATGTGGAATTGAGACTTGATATGTGTTTGTCAAACAGTCAACGAGTCCATTTATGAATTCTGTGAAGCATTATTTAAATGTTGATTTTACAAGTTCAATTTTATTACTGCTCAATGTGTGCTAGTTCCCAGACATTTGGACCAGTTCACCCTTGAATTAGTGGCTAAATTATGGGAAAATGAACTCTTGTGGTTCTATTTAATGAATTTTGGCTAAATGCTAAGGTAACCCTCCTCCCTTCCCGTTTTTGCGAAATCCATATTTTGCTGGTAGCTTCATTTGATCATCAGCTAAATGGAGTGCTTTCCTAAGTATGGAAGAGGCAAACAGATCCTTAATCTTGAGTTTTTATACTATATTGCTATGTCATACATAGTACCAAACAATTTTAAAAATTAGCTATATATATATAAAATATATATATATATATATATATAAAGTATAATTTCTCAAAAAAAAAAAGAAAAAAAAAGAGCAAAATGATACCGTGCTTAGATGTCGTGAAAGTGAGGGTAATATTCCTCCTTTTACTTGCAATTGAAATTCAAAACCTAACAACACCTAAATTTTGTTAATTGCTATGAAATCTAAATGGAATAAACTTTTTCTTTTTCAAATAATAAAAGTGTTGCTGACTGTAATCTACAATGCACCAAGAGTTAATTTGATATGCAACAAGGGTTTATTTGATATTGCGGTAGCGCTTGTTTTTTAAAATATTTTTTGGTTATAAATACATTAAAATAATATATTTTATTATTTTTTAAATTTTAATTTTTGACATTAACTCATCAAAATGATTTAAAATTATAATAAAAAAATTAATTTAAAAT
>Ga0325410_1006334_pt1 | contig 13002 bp, 10 predicted proteins | sample PopdelMetagenome_16_FD_206182 | JGI IMG/M metagenome (GOLD analysis project Ga0325410, IMG submission 206182) | Populus deltoides microbial communities from Bellville, Georgia, United States - Xylem-PdIQD-R3 | ecosystem: Host-associated > Plants > Phyllosphere > Stem > Wood/Secondary xylem... | reverse complement strand
GATGATCACACACTACTAGTTAGTCAATTATTTTATTGACATTTTAGGTTCACATTCTTCTCTCTTCTGCTGGAAATACAGAAGCATACTTGATTGGTAGTGTTATGAAGTCTGAACTGCTACAAGAAATCCTTTCTCTTTTGATTGCTCTGCAGCTGGGCCATCCAGCTAGGTATTGCTGCTTGTCAAAAGGAAAAGGCATAATCTGTAAGCTAATTTTCGTCATAAATCGATCACTCTGCTATTACCTGAGCACCACCAGTCATTTTCCTTATATTTCTGTACTTGTGTTGAACAATGCTTTCCATAGCAGGGTGGCCATTATGTTTTGGTCTAAGTTACACCGGCTAATGGCAATGTAGATTCTGTGTAAGCCACAGATTGATGTTAGTTTCTTCACAAACAGAAACTTATGATGGGAACTATGCTTGATGTCAGATTTTCTACACTCTCTTTTGTTTTTCAACATACCTCCATGAGAATTTGAGTAGAATAGAAATGAAAACAAGAGATTACTTTTCTTGGTGGTTCTATGATCAGGATTAAACTCGAGATATGGCCTATGCCTGAAAGAGACAACTGCACTGCCGGCCAAAGATGCAGCAGATTAGAAACCAAGATATCCAAAATGCTATGTTTTGTCCTCTGTCCAGGCAACAGATCCAGAGCTATAAATGAGATCTCAACAGAGTCAGATGTTTGCTTGCCTGTGTTGTTATATCTGGAATTTGGAACTCTGTTTAGCCAACATTTTGAAACATATTTTGTTCTGTAAGTTGTGTTGAAAGCAGTTGCCAGTGATCATTACCCCATCACTCGATAAAGTGCATTTCAAGAATTAAAGCCTAATTTCCACTGCATTTTGGTGAATTTGGCATTGTCCGGCTTGCAACACTACTACTGTTTTGGTGATTTCAGGCACTAACTGCCGGCAGAAACTAATGCAATTTAGTGTACCTAATCCTGTTTCCATTAGAAGCTCAAGATCCTCGGCACAAATTTCCATTGAAATTAACATCTTAGCTTGTTAAGAAATGCTGGGAGGCTCAACTTGTAGGCAGGGAGGGGGTTTTCAGCTTCTTGGGCTAACTTGTATACTTTTTTACTAGTCACGAAAGAGTTATTACAACTCCAGCCATATATTATAAGACTCCAACAATGAGATTTGAATGAAAGATTTACACTAGAACAAAATAATTTAACCACACAGAACTTCATTTCATGCATTCATGTGCTAAAGTTTTGAAGAACTCAATGGACGCTCAAATTAAAGATCCTTGATAGTACAATGTTTCACTTGAAAGTGAAAAAATGTAGAATCCTCCATCCCTTTTGAGTCACAAACCATGAAAAATATTGCCAAGACCCAAAACCAAATAAGAAAATGACACATGAAATGGGAAATTGATAATTTGACCTCACAACTTAGCCTTGCTCTCAAATATATATCAAAGGCTCTCCCTCTGTAATTCTTTAACTTTTCTTTCTCTACAAATTAACAACAATAACAGTATTCAAGGTAAAGACTCCTCTTGGCTTTCTTCATATCCCTCCTGGCTCTCATACTCCTCCATGGTGTTGAATTCATTAGGGTTCTCATCATTTCCATATGAACCTTGATTTTGAGTACTTACCTTCCCTGACACGTACTCGTTAGCAGGATAATAATTCTCATTCTTCACATTGCTATAGTACTTACCACCCTCCATGAACCTTGTGTCACTCATTCCTTGTCTCTCAGTATTCTTCACATTGCTATAGTACTTACCACCCTCCATGAACCTTGTATCACTCATCCCTTGTCTCTCAGTATTCTTCACATGGTAATAATACTTACCACCCTCCATGAATCTTGTGTCACTCATCCCTTGTCTCTCAGTCTCATAGCCATTGTTATTATAGTTTGTGGTATAGCCATTGTTGTTGTAGTTGTTGTTGTTGGTGTTGCCATTGTTGTTGTAGCTCTTGGTGTAGCCATTCTCACTATTTTGATTCTCTGTTTCATAGCTTTCACCAGCTAGTTTGTAGCCATTGTTGTAATAGTTGTTGGTGTAGCCGTTGTTGTTTTGATTGCCTGACTCATATCTAGCACTGCCAACCTTGTAGCCATTGTTGTTGTAATTGCTAGTGTAGCCATTGTTGTTTTGATTGCCTGTCTCATATCTAGCACTGCCAACTTTGTAGCCGTTGTTGTTGTAGTTGCTAGTGTAGCCATTGTTGTTATTGTTGCTATTTTCGTACTTCTTGTCGAAGGGCACACCATCTAGTTCTTCATTCAAAAGCTCATTTTCATCAACGGCAGTGGTGGTGGTGGTGGTTGAAGTCTCCTTACTAGAGGAAGTTCCTGAGCCCTCACCGAAAAGGCCATAGCCGTTCTCAATCTCGCCGAGGACCGGTGCTGGTGCTGGTGCTAGTAATGGCACATCTGGTAGAAAGTCTATTGCTGGAGCTGGAGCTGGTGCTAATGTAGGTGCTTGAATTGGTACTGAAGAAATGGTGGATTCTTTCTTACCATTGTTTTTTGTGATGCTATAATGTGTGAACTTACTAAAGAACGTGCTCTCTCTAGCTTGGATACAGGAGAAGATCACTAGAAAAAAGAAGAAAAACACCTGCTTACCAAAAGAAGCCATTAGAGAAATGACTAACAAGAGATCAAGAAAATTTTAATTAGGCTTCTCTTGCTATGTTTGAAGCTTCATTTCCCGTAGTCTTTTATAGACTATCGAGCATTGTATTTTTAGTAGCCCGCACAATTATGCGTGGATTGAGGGAAAATTGTGGGGTAGAAAATAATGGCATGTAGTGCCATGCTGCATGTGCTTTCATTGAGACTGTCTAGCAAAAGACGGCACCAAATCTTCATTAGAAAACAATATACCCACAGAGTTCCTAGTCAAAAAGCACTTCCTTCTGCTTCTCTAGCTAACACAAAACTTAAAGCACTTCCTTTTGCTTTCAAGGAAGGGGCAGTGTGGTTTAAAATCTGGGGTCCTCGATCTCTTCGTAGCAGTTGAGTTAGTTAGGCCTCAACAAGAAAAGTGAGAAGCTAAAGAGGGATGGTAGGGCATATTTCATCATCATTATTATTACTTTGGTTTGGTCTGCCTTCTCTACTAGGTGTGTTAGCACTTTATGGCTTTGTGCAGATAGTAACTCTTTTCTCCTTTTCTCAGAGCTTACGAGGGAGGTATTGCTTTGGCAATTTTACTTTGGATATGGAGGTAACGATGGGTTTCATGGCCTGTGGGCTTCTCAGCACCAATTCCTCTCAATTTTCTCAATTTCAAGAAAGTGGCACAAGATGATGAATTTTAGTAAAGTGTGTCTTGTTTGCTGACGTTAAAGTAAAAGATCAACTCAGATGATATCTTAAGTTTATAGTTATTAAGGCAAATTAATCTAAAAATCTATAATTTTGGATTGATCTAATAAGCTTAAGTTTTAATTTAAATAAAAACAAAATATTGATATAATCGAGCCAAACTTCATCGACCAAATTTTTTTGGTTTTTAGAATAGTTTTTATTTTACTAATGTGAGTGTCCGAGCCAACTTTTATGTACCTCGATTAATTTTACGGGCCTGAAGTTAATAATTATTAGTTTTGAGGTTTATAAAACTTGAACTGGTAATTTTTAAAAAATAAATTCAGGATCTGACTAATTAAATGATATCTAAAATAATCTTGAGTATGTTTTGAAACAGTGAGAAGCACACAAGCTCACAGGATTCTGTTAAACAAGTGAACATGAGCATAATGCTTTGTGTGGCCCAGGTGACCAGATATAATTATTGATTAGTTACAGACATGTTTCACACCGCTCTTTGATTCTGTCTTAAGCAAAGTGAAGAACACATGATGATCGGGGCGTGATGATCGGAGCTCGATTTCAAAGTTTCTGACTTCTTGTCTCTTTTTTGACGGTGAAGGAATAAATTGACCCATTGATTTGAGTTGTGGAAGTCTTCTCCTGAAATTGAGGTAGTGTGAAATTGAGGCAGTGTCAAGTTACGTGTCTCACTTGAAGAAAGTGGGGGTAACAGCTACTGTGTGTGTATAATAGTATTATATACATATGCATATGCAAGATACAATATAATATATATCTAATACACATAGTGTATACTAGATCGATGCCTCGCATTATACTGCGGGCCATTCAAATTTTTTTAATTTTAAAAAAAAAAATATTTAGATGATAATATTGTTTTTAAAAAAACAAAAAAACCCAATACACGGGTTATTGATTTAACTGAATCTAATAAGATCGAATAATCTGATTAAAAAAGAAGATAATTATAGCAAACAAACCATAAAAAAAATATTTGGCAATAATTAACTAAAAAAATAAACCACCAATAACACATCCAGGAAAAGAATAAAGAAAAGCTTACTGAAGACTTATCGTAACTCCACCGGACCACCGCAGATATCTCTTACCATCAAAAGAGTTCGTCAATACAATACAAACCTCAAAGGATACATGATGATATCGAAAGAAGCCATATGTTAAAGCAACGATTTAATATCAAATAATGAAATCGAAAAAAAAATTGTCAAAGCAAAAAAAAATAGCAATCACAAAAATAAAGATAAAATCTAATAGGAAAAAAAATGGAGTGGGAAATCATAAAAAAATCAATACTAAAAATTATCTTATATTTTATAAATAGCAATTAAAAAAATGATGATTAATTTGACAAATAAAAAAAATTAAATGGGGATAAAATTGAAACAAAATTACACTTTCATTAATAATTTCAAATAAAATAAATAATAATCAAAAGAAGATGGACTAAATCAAAAGAAAAGGAAGTCAAATGATTGATTTGAAAAATTGGTAGATAGGGTCAAACATAAAAGGGAGAGAGAGAAAAGAAAAGAAAAAAAAGCTAACAACACTAAAAGAATATTTGGAAACGTAGTGCAAACCGTGTTCTCTAAAATTTAATATTTTTTATTTACTAAAAATTAATTTTTTTGATATGTTTTGGAATAAAATAAATTACAGAAAATAAAATATTTTTGACTACCAAAATTAGCTGTAAGCCTCATTCAAATTAAGTAGAGTGATTGACATGTGCTAAATTACCCCCAACTAAAACAGAGAATAAAGAAAAAAAAAACAATAGCACAGTGATGAAAATTCTCTCAGATGCAAGATTTAAAAATTTAGACTTCAAGGGTCATTAGGTCTTTTTATTGTGCTCTTCAAAATTAAAAGATGAAATGTTTGTCCTATCATTTGTCAATTTTAAAATGCCCAAATGATCCTATTGTGGAGACAATTTCACCTTAAACCATCATCTTATAAGTTTTTTTTAAAGGGCAAGATAGTAAAAACACTATTCCTGGGATCAGGCAAGGGAGAAGCACGGGCTGGGTTCTGATTTCCAAGGGAAATCTCTTTGTTCATGTATGTTGACTGTGCTGGATCAATGGAGGAAGATATGGAATTTGTCTCAAAAAACCAATGGGTCCAAGTTGTGGGCCTATTCAGAAGAAGTTTCTTTAGACAATGGGCTTTTTTAAAGGTAATTAAAAATATTAAATTTAATGAATAAAGTATAAATATTTAATTTTTTTATATTATAGATAACAAATAGAGTATGAATATAATAAAAATTTCACTTGAAAGTTTACTAAATATAAATGATCAAAAAAAGAGAGCAAAGATTCATTATTTTTTTTTTCATATTTTCTTTTCACGTTATAATGCAACATATATATATATATATAATACTCATCAATTTCTCATGCTTTGTAAGCTCAGAGACGACATGACGTTTAGAAGGCCATCTTCTGGTGCTTTCATTCGGGACTGCCATGCCATGTCACCTTCCTCTTCAACGTTTGAATTTTCTCCTTCTGACTCTTGTCAGAACACCACCGTGCAACACTCTTATTCAAGATTGTTAATTTCATTCTGTTTCGAAATAGCTGAAATATTTTATATTAATTTAAAAAATAGAACAAAATAAAATAAATTTTATCTTATTTTAAATCTCGGTTCGCTCTGAATTTTTCTATTAAATTTCGTCCGGAACGTTCCGGTTTTATTTCACATGTTCCGTTCCATTCTTGAAAAACCATTAAATCAAATTGAACCTTATTCAATTTAATTAATTAAACCATCCAATTATAAAAAGCTCTTTTTCATTACTATTTTCAATAATAATGATATTGATAATAATATTGAAAATTATTATTACTATTTTCATTAACAATGATATTAATTTTTTAAAATTAGATTTATCACTAATATATATGGTTTATATTCATGTTGTTTTTTTCATGTTTATACTTTGTAGAAATTTGAGCAAAATAAGAGATGTTTTAGATTCCATTAGCCTTGATAACATTGAACTAACTTTATATTTAAAATATTTGTGTTAAAACATTTTATTTTCATAATATTTTGATATTTTGTTTAAGTTGAATTACTTTAAATTAAAAACCTATTTAATCTTGACTATTTAGGAATATTTTAAATTTTAAAATTATATTTGTTTGGCATTGTGTTTGTATTGCGTAATTTATAATTAATTTATCTTGAATTTGAATTATGTTCGTTGAATTTATATATATATATATATATATATATATATATATATATGAACAGTACAACCCCGAAACGGCACGCCGAAACACTTAAAAACTGAAACATTCCATTCCAATTGAAAAAACAAAACACCTACAGAAATGGAATTAACAATCTTACTTGTAACTGTTAAATTTTCAAGGCTAAAACATTATTTTAGCACCTATAGTTTTAGTAACATTATACTTTGGTCCCCAGTTTTTAAATTTATGCAATATTATTAGCTCTTGCTGGTCCTTTATCAGTCCAGCTCTCAGTTTTTTGAGGTATGGAACCAATCAATGTGTTTTTTTTTAAAAATTAAAACTATAATCTTTTTAATTCTTATAAATAAAAGTGTTTAGAGTTTTTTTTTAACAAAATAGAAAGTATGAATCTTGATTGTGATTTAAAATTTAGCAAAGAATTGTATGGATAACTATATATTAAAAATCCTGAATTAGTTTCAAATAAACCTTATCCTCTCCAAATTGAAATATTATTAATATAAATTACATCATGGAAATTTTTTAATTTAGAACCAGAAAAAAGGGTCTTACTTTAGTATATGAAAGTAATTTGACCCAATTCTTTTGTGTTCTTATGACTTATCAAAGGGCCAGTGGAAATTATTTTACCTTTATTTTGTTGATTTTTCTTCAAGTCATTTTTTTTATTTATAATTTTGTTACCGTTTAGTGGGCTTTATGATTCATTTTAATTAGTGTTTGTTAATCCTAGTTTGGCTTATAGAAAATAAGAAATAAAAAGATTTATGGAGAACACGAAATGTCACTTTAAAGATCAATGTTAGGCTATATATCATCATATATAAGCTTTGGGAGATTCATCCAGCTGGACTTAATTTAGAATTTGTTTTTTTCTTTAGGGACCCAACAGAGAATTTAGTGATAGTTTGAGAACAAATTTATACTTTTCCTTTCATTTTAACTCTGGTAAAATGTGTTAAGTAATATTTATCTAGTTTTATTTATTAAGGGTAGAATAGTATTTTCAGTTTAACCTATATATAATTTCTTTGTATTTAGGTTAACTTAAGCACTCATAATAAACATATTATTGAGAATTCTAGCCTCCTTTTATGTTTGTTCTGAATTACTTTAACATGGTATCAGAGCCTAGTTGATCAAACTCTTGGCTTGTTAATTTTATGGAACTCGCTGCCCTTGTAGAAATCATGTTGACCAATGTCAAAGCCACTGCTCGTATCAAAATCGTTATCATCATCCACTTCATTCCCTGTAGGATGTTCCAGCACGCTCGATGCATTCCTTTGAAGCTTAACTTCATATCCATTTTTCAAAACATCAAACATGAGTTGTTTGACCTATTAAAAGATGGAGGATGAAGATCAGGTTTTGTGCTTGCGGCTGAAGAATTAATATCTGAAACTTTATTTTAGATTCTTCAGCTTCTGCAATTTGGTATTTTTTTTCTGTCTCTGCAATTGTTTTGGTACTTCGATTTCTGTAATTTGGTATCAGCTTCTGCAATTTGGTATTTTTGTTCTGTTTCTGCAATTGTTTTGGTATTTCGTTTTCTCTTCGGTTTCTACAATTTGGTATCAACTTCTAAAATTTAGTATTTCTGTTCTTCTCTGCAATTGTTTTGGTATTTCATCTTCTCATCGGTTTCTGTAATTTGGTATCAGCTTCTGCAATTTGGTATTTCTGTTCTGTCTCTGCAATTGTTTTGGTATTTCGTCTTCTCTTCGGTTTCTACAATTTGGTATCAGCTTCTGCAATTTGGTATTTCTGTTCTGTCTCTGCAATTGTTTTGGTATTTTGTCTTCTCTTCAGTTTCTGCAATTTGGTATTTGAGTTAAGTTTCAGCAAAAAAAAATTAAAAAAAATTGGAGTGATATTTTGTCTTCTGCTTCTGCAAAATCTGGTATTTCGACTTTCCTTCAGCTTCTGTCATGGCATTTACTATCAAAGAGATTGTTTGGTTACGTTGGTTACTTGTTGATATGAGAGTTTTCTTTTCTCATCCTACTCCTATGAATTGTGACAACCAGAGTTCTATTTAGATTGCTCACAACTCGGTTTTTATGAGCGAACTAAGCACATTGAGATCGATTGTCATCTTACTCGTCATCATCTCAAGCATGGCACCATTACTTTGCCTTTTGTTCATTCTTCCTTGCAAATTGCAGATTTCTTTACCAAGACGTGTCGCACGTCAAAAAAAATCAGCGCGGCATCGGCTGGCGATTTTATCTTTTGTTATGTTTTGATTTGATTGGTTCGTTGGAGTCGCCACCTAGTAATTTATTGAGGGCTACTAGGAAACCTGATGTACTGGTCTTGTCAGAGATTCACGGGTAAGGGACTGGTTGTGGTTAGGGAAGGTATTAGCACCCCTAACGCACCCTACCTAAGGTAAGCTGCTTTGTGGACTTGATGTGTTTTTAAAAGTAAAATTTTAGCCCAATTCTAAGGCTTTGATAAATCAGTTATTAGTTCCCAGAATATATGTAGATACATGTTCTACATTTTCATGGGAAATACAACATGATTTTTATCTGTCCTTTAGATATTTGTGCATATAAATTAAAATATTAAATTCATTTTTCCTTTTGATTCAATAAAATACATAAAAAATACACAAACACACACACACACATCTCTTTTTCTATTATTATTTTCTCTTTCTTTTCTTTTTTATACATCCATAATACAAAATACAAATTCAAAACAAATAAACAAAAATTACAATAACAACACCAACACAATCTGGAATTTTCAGGGAACCCCTTCTGCAAGCCGGAACAGTGTTCAGCAGGGTTTCTGGAGCAACAAGACAGTGGCGGCGCGTCTTCTCCAAGCGCCACCGCCGCTGTCGGCGCGTGGGCTCACGCGCCGCCGCGGGGGAGAAACTGGAAACAGCAGGATCTGGCTCAGCCTCTTCTCCTCTTCCTTTCCTCGCCGGAGGTGACCTGTACAAACAGCAAAAAACGCAACCAGCAGGTCTGTTTAGTCCAGATCCGTTCTCGGATTTTTTCCTTTTCAGATCTGTGAACCTCTGTCTTCTTTCTTCTTCTCAGCGTGCTGTTCCTTCTTCCTGCTGGTGAAGAAGTGGTGGTGCTGTCGTCCGTGGCAGCTGAAGCTGCTCTTGAGATGGGGAAGGCTGTCCGATCTTCACTCCTCTTGGCAGATCTGGTGGGTGTCGGTGCTGGTGCTGGTGCTGGTGCTGGTGCTGGTGCTGAGGGAAGGAAATGCTGGAGGCGGCTGTTATGGTGATTGGCTGCTGCTGTGTGGCTTGGTGGAGGCCGGCGCTGATGACTCTGTGGGCGGCAGCGGCTGGGAGAGAGGAGAAGGGGAGCTCTGGTTTCTGTCGGGTGTGTGGCTGAGGGAGAAGGAAATGGCGTGGGGCAGATGGAGGCAGGTTCGGGAGCTGCCGAGAGGGAGAAGAAGCTGGAAATGAGGGCTGTGTCCGTTTGGCAGAGGGCAAGAGAGGAGGAGACGGTGGAAGGCTGAAATGGCAGGGGAAATGGCGATGAGAGGGGAAGGGCTGATGATGGCTGTGGGAGAAGGAAGTGAGATTGAGGAGCCGTGGGCCCCTGCCCACGGCTGTGAGGAAGAAGAAAAATCTGGGAAAATCCCCCTCCTGGTGTGTAGCTGGAGATGACAAGAAATAGGGGTTCCTCCTTGGGGCGGGGCTTGTTGTCGGCTGGAAAAAAAGGAAAAGAAGTGGAGAGCTGAGTTCCTGCTTTTCAGCCGAAAGAGAGGGATCCAATGGTCTTGGGCCAGGGGGAGCGGCTGGTTGCCTCCCCCTCTGATATTCAAAATTCTGCAAAATATTGTTTGGGTCTCAAACTTGATTCCTCAACTTTCCTTTTTTTTTAAATTTGATTTTTTTTTAATTTTTGTATTTTTGAAAACGAGCAATATCAACGTCGACTCAATGAGGAAAATTAAAATTAACGCGTTAAAAGTGGAACGTGTTCGAAAGACCTTTGAAAATTTAAATTATTTTTAGACGATGCTAAAAATGCTAAAAACGATACAAATGTATAAAAAATGTATTTTTGGATTTTTCAATGTTTTTTTCGCTATTTTTGGATTTTTCTGAAAATTTATCAAAACATGGGTCAAAAATTGGGTAGCAACAAGACGCATTCCATATCTCGTTTTCGTTTTCTAATTGGCAAATTCTCGATGCTCGTAGATATCGCATCGTGAGTTTGAGGGGAGATGTTAAGTAATATTTATCTAGTTTTATTTATTAAGGGTAGAATAGTATTTTCAGTTTAACCTATATATAATTCCTTTGTATTTAGGTTAACTTAAGCACTCATAATAAACATATTATTGAGAATTCTAGCCTCCTTTTATGTTTGATCTGAATTACTTTAACAAAATGAAACTCAAAAGATTTGGAATTTATTTTCCATAACCAGAAAAAAGAAATTATGGCAATAAACAGTTACCATAAAATAAAAAATTTATCATTCCATCCTTCATCTACTAGCTTAAACAAAATAGTTAATCCAAATTTTCCCGTACAATTATTGTCTAAAACTAATTTCTTGTATCTATCACCCCTTTATGTTCAACTTGATCTCAACCACCCTCTAATAAATATTGTATTTTCACACTTTTTTGAGAGAAAATAACCCTCTAAAATTCTAAGACATTAGTTTGAAGCTTAAAAAATAAGGTCATCTCTGATTGTTTCTCTTCAAAAAATAGTATAGTAATTAAAAATTACATTAATGATATTCTAGAATTCAATACACTCAGGAATAAAGTTTTTGAGTGTTCGAATAATGAGTAATCACACATTCATGTCAGAATTCCATTCTTAGGAACTGGTAGATTAGATGATTGAGGATTGGCGATAGAAGTCTTAATTCCTACAAAACAATCCTTTTAGATAGAGTTTTGGGATTCTCAAATGATATAGTCAGTAACTTTTAGTGAGAAATTATAATAAATGAGAAGATGAACATTAAATTCTAAAAATAAAAATATTTGTTCTTAGTCTTAGTATGATAAATGCTTTGAGAATGTATCATAAGAAAACAAAGATCATAAACCTTTTACATGGATAGTTCAAATTAATGGTATTTATAACCCTTATACCTTGAACCTTGTTGTTTCGCTCAGGGGTCAAAAGTTTTTTTCTTTTGAATATATTAGTGAGGGAAAAGATCCCTTATATCTATATTTATGTTGATGAGAATTACTCTTTCACAACATCAATGATGATAGAAAAACGGCAGACTTAAAGAAAACTTTCATATATATTTTTGTACACAACATTAATGTTTTGATAAGAACAATCCTTTCATAATATTAATGTTGATTGAAATATAATCGGTTCTTAAAAGACTTTTATACAATTATGAGTATAGAAAAATGACTATCCTATGCTCTTAACATTTGTGTTAAGACACACACACACACACACACACACTCTCTCGAGTTTGAAATGATTCTAAATTCAAAGATATTGGGTTTGACATCTTGGTAGGCCCACATGCATTTAAGCTCAGCGTGTAGCTAAACATGGAGGAGTTGGGTCTGGCACATTACCTGATTCGCATGCATTTGAGCTTAGCGCATAACTGATTCCGAGAGAGTTGGGTTTTGCATATTGGCATATACACGTGCGCTTTGACTTGACATTCCGCCAAACCCATGCATGTAGGGCTAATGCCATGCCTTTGACACTTCTAACCATGGACATCTTAAGCAAATGAATTATGTATAAAATACTTGATTCATCACACATCAAAAAGTACTCTGATATTTAGATTTACTTTATGATATTTGGATAAAAATAGCTAATAGTATTACTTTCTGAAGCTCCAAACTAATACTCTAGAATTTAAGTGGGTAACTTTCCTTGAAAATTATGATGTTAACTGTTTTGAGAGGTTGATTGATGTAAATCTGAAAATACAACGGTGACGATTGATAAACAAATTAGTTTTAATTAGGGGTTGATTTGATAATTTATTTATTTATTTGGGTAAATGTTTTAATTAGGATTACTTGATTTGGCATCAAGAGAATTCAGTCAAGTTCATTGGCAATAATAGATTATTTGATTTTCTATATATGTAGAAATATTACAAAAACTATATTTAATTTCCAAGTCGATTAATGAACAAAGTTTGTTCTTGCAAGAACAAGAACAAGAAAGCAATACCCAGTTTAATTTGGTCAAGAACTAATGAAGGGAGGGGGCAAGTTAAGAAGAAAAACTCGCTCATTAGATGTATATGAACATCTAATATATGAAATGTCGTCGAATTTAGGGTTTTTTTTTGTGGTCTTGAAGGCTGGTGATGAAGAAACTGCCTCAGAATTCGGGATGTTCTCTACGGTTCAAGCTCACGTTGGTGGTATCTTTGGAACTCCTTGCTTTTGCAGCTCCACTAGAACACT